>OIYY01000200.1_pt1 | contig 46049 bp, 39 predicted proteins | sample 1588341 | NCBI WGS metagenome assembly OIYY01 (sample SAMN03283287) | human gut metagenome | biome: human-associated habitat; material: feces | host: Homo sapiens | place: Peru | collected 2012 | reverse complement strand
TGAAACCCTTGATTTTCCTGCATTCTTACTTATCAATAGACTTCATTGTCGGGAACAGCAATACGTCACGGATTGCCGGCGAATCTGTCAACAGCATAACCAGGCGGTCGATTCCATATCCGATTCCACCGGTAGGTGGCATACCGATTTCCAGTGCGTTCAAGAAATCTTCGTCGGTATGGTTTGCTTCCTCATCACCGGCTTCGAATGCGGCATCCTGTGCTGCGAAACGCTCACGCTGGTCAATCGGGTCATTTAACTCGGAATATGCATTACACATTTCCCATGTATTGATAAATAATTCAAAACGCTCTACCTTGGTTGGGTCAGACGGTTTCTTCTTGGTAAGCGGAGAAATTGCTACCGGATGATCCATGATAAAGGTCGGCTGAATCAGTTCTTTCTCACAGAATTCTTCGAAGAAGAGGTTGATGATATCACCCTTGGTATGACGCTCTTCGAATTCAATGTGATGCTCTCTTGCTAAAGCTTTTGCAGCTTCATCATCTGCTACGGTATCAAAATCAATGCCGGCATATTTCTTGATGGCATCGTTCATGGTCAGACGCTCGAAAGGCTTTCCAAGGTCGATTTCAATGCCATTGTAAGTAATCTTTGTAGTGCCGCATACTTTTTCTGCAAGATAACGGAACATGCTCTCGGTAAGTTCCATCATGCCTTCATAATCGGTGTATGCCTGGTATAACTCCATCAATGTAAATTCCGGATTGTGGCGGGTATCAACACCTTCGTTACGGAATACCCGTCCGATTTCGTAAACACGCTCCAAGCCACCAACAATCAGTCTCTTTAAGTATAATTCAAGAGAAATACGAAGCTTTACATCTTCATTTAATGCATTGTAATGTGTTTCAAACGGTCTTGCAGCTGCTCCACCTGCGTTGGAAACCAGCATCGGAGTCTCAACTTCCATGAAGTCACGTCCGGCTAAGAAATTACGGATTTCCTTGATAATCTGGGAACGTTTGATGAAAGTCTGCTTGGATTCCTGATTCATGATAAGGTCTACATAACGCTGACGATATCTGGTATCGGTATCAGTAAGTCCGTGGAACTTCTCCGGTAAAATCTGTAAGCTCTTGGATAATAAAGTTACCTCAGATGCATGGATAGAGATTTCTCCGGTCTTGGTCTTAAATACCTTTCCCTTGATTCCTAAAATATCTCCGATATCATATTTCTTGAAATCTTTATAAGAATCTTCTCCGATTTCGTCTCTTGCGACATATGCCTGGATGCTTCCCTTTAAATCCTGTACATTACAGAAAGAAGCTTTTCCCATCACACGCTTGAACATCATACGGCCTGCGATAGATACCTCTTTTCCCTCAAAAGCATCAAAGTCGTCTTTGATATCTGTGCTGTGGTTTGTTACATCATATTTGGTTATCTGGAACGGATCTTTTCCATTTTCCTGAAGTTCTTTTAACTTATCACGGCGCACCTTGATTAACTGGTTAATATCCTGTTCCTGTACGTTCTTCTGTTCCGCCATCTTTGTTCTCCTAATCTATTAGTTTGATCTCTGGATTTCTAATACTTTGTATTTCAGATTGCCCATCTGGGTCTCAACTTCTACTACGTCACCAACGCTGGCACCGATTAATGCTCTACCAACCGGAGACTCGTTGGAAATCTTTCCCTTTAAGCTGTTTGCCTCTGTAGAACCAACAATTTTATAATCCAGTTCCTCATCGAATTCCATATCAAGAATTTTTACCTGACATCCGATGTTAATCTTGTCTAAATCAACTTCTTCTTCTACTACAACTTCTGCATTCTTTAAGATTTTTTCAATCTGCTCGATTCTTGCTTCGATATCACGCTGCTCATCTTTTGCTGCATCATACTCAGCATTCTCAGATAAGTCTCCCTGCTCTCTTGCTTCTTTAATCTTCTGTGCAACTTCTTTTCTTCTGACCACTTTCAGATTCTGTAACTCGTCTTCCAGTTTCTGTAAACCCTGATAGGTCAAAATGTTTTTCTTATCCATGCTTATTAGCCCTTCCTTTTATAGATTTTCTATTCTGCATAAAATTCTCGCTCTAATCGATCTGAAACCGCTTCACAGCCTGTAAAACCGGTTCCCTTAACAATCATAATATTATACCCAATAGGTACCTCAATGTCAAGATTTGCCCGCTGATACCAGTTCCTTTTATAAATGGAAATATAGATACTTTTTTCCGATAGAAATTCTTCCCGGATTCTTCCCTCAGCTTCAAAATCCAGTATCAGTCTGCCCTCTTCCGGACCGGTTCCCTTTTGCATTGCCTTTTCCTTCTTCTCAATCACTTCTACAATCAGTCCCATCTCTTCATAAAGATAATCCATTTCCCCTTGATGATGTTCCATCTGGCCGGTGCAAAGCGTATATGCATTAAGTCCCGGATAAAGCTGCCGGAGCATATACTGTTCTTCCTCCTGCCTTAGATATTCCCCCGCTTCCGCATCAATGACAAATAGCCGCATGTCCCGGTAGGAAATGCCTTTCTGCTCTAATACTTCTTCGATTATTGTCCGAAAAGAAGCGTTACAGGGCAGATAAATTTCTTTTTTAATAAGGTCATCCTGCCGGCTGTTCCTGTTCTCCGATTGCAGATTGCCTTTATTCCTGTGTAAAAGACTTTTTAATTTTTTCCACCATTTCATGCTTCATTATATGATGCAAAGGTTTCTAATAATTCCTCCAGCTGCTCGTAAGTCTCCACTTCATTGAGCAGGCTTCGAAGCCTGGAAGCATGCTTGTAGCCGCCGGTGTACCAGGCTGCGTGCTTACGCATTTCCCGCATTCCGGTAAATTCGCCCTTAAAGGCAATCTGCATCTTTGCATGACGCAGCACCATTTCTACCATTTCTTTGGCGGATGGCTTTGGCAGTTCTTCCCCCGTTTCTAAGAAATGGTTAATCTGTGCAAATATCCATGGATTTCCCTGTGCTCCCCTTGCTATCATCAGCCCGTCACAGCCGGTTTCCTGCTGCATCCGGTATGCATCCTGCGGGGTAAAAATGTCACCATTTCCGATGACCGGAATCTTTACTGCTTCTTTCACTTTCCGGATAATCTCCCAGTCCGCTTTGCCGGAATAATACTGTTCCCTGGTCCGTCCATGCACTGCAATGGCGGCTGCCCCGGACTCTTCCGCAATATGCGCCATTTCTACTGCATTGACATGGGCATCATCAAAGCCCTTTCTGATTTTTACCGTCAGAGGCTTCTTTATGGCTTTTGCTGTCTTTTCGATGATTTCACCTGCCAGAATCGGATTTTTCATCAGTGCAGAGCCGTCACCGTTATTGACTACCTTTGGCACCGGACATCCCATATTGATGTCGAGAATATCAAAAGGACGATGCTCAATACGCTTTGCCATTTCGCTCATAATCTCCGGGTCGGAGCCAAAAAGCTGCAGGGAAACCGGATGCTCCCGCTCATCAATGGCAAGCAGACTTTCGGTATTCTTATTATTATAATAAATACCCTTGGCACTGACCATTTCCATGCAGATAAGTCCTGCTCCCTGTTCTTTGCAAAGTACACGAAATGGCAGGTCTGTTACCCCTGCCATTGGTGCTAATATCAAATTATTATCAAGTGTTACATTTCCTATTGTCAGTTTCATCGTTTCTGTTTTGCGTAAATAAGACGCATTCCTTCTAATGTCAGTGTCGGATTGTAGTACTGAATATATTTTGTCTCATTTGCAATGATTTTACCCAGTCCGCCGGTTGCAACTACTTTTACATCCTTAAGTCCGGATTCTTTTATCATATTTTTTACGATATATTCTGTCTGTCCAATCTGTCCGAATATCAGTCCTGCCTGCATACTGCTGATAGTTTCTCTTGCAAGGATGGTAGACGGTTTCTTAATCTCGATTTCCGGAAGCTTTGCGGCATCTTCCCAGAGTGCCTTTGCAGAAATGCGGATTCCCGGGGAAGTTACTCCTGCGAAGAAATCTCCATTTCCATTGACGAAATCATAGGTGGTTGCAGTACCATAATCGATTACAATAACCGGTCCGCCATAAAGCTCATATGCACCTACAGCATCTACAATACGGTCTGCGCCAATCTGTGCCGGATTCTCGGATGTGATACGGATTCCTGTCTTCACGCCCGGCTCCACAACCATTGGCTGAATATCAAAATATTTAATCATTCCACTGCAGAGGGAATGCATGACATTTGGTACTACCGATGAAATGATGGCATCCTTGATTTCATTATGGGAAATCTCGTTATGCTCCAACAAATCAATGATTGTAATACCGTATTCATCAGAAGTTCTCTGCATTTTTGTTGTCATACGAAATGTTGTGATTAATTTTTCCTTATCAAACACTCCAATGGTAATGTTGGTATTTCCTACGTCAATTGCCAGTAACATATTAGTCCTCCTTATCTTCTGTGAATTCTTCTCCCAGGAAAAATACACGGTAATACATTTCAAGCGATTCAAAGAGCTCTGTCTTTTCCCGCTGCATCTGTTTGATTTTTAACACACTGCCGATTTCATCATAGAAGAAATCTCCATCTTCACATTCCGTCCGGAAATTAAGATTTCCCTCTTCATCAAATATAAGCTGCAGTGTTCCTCCGATATCCTCTGTATACAGTACACAAAGAATATTCAAATCCTCTTTGATTCCCTCCGGAAGTCCGTTAAACAACGGATTCAGATAAAATTTCTTGGTATAAGCGCTGGAACCGCATAAAACGATTTCTTCCTGCTCCATATATTCATACTCCTTTTTCTTATTTATGCCTTTTTTATATGTGATAAATGTGGTCTTTCCTATCTATCCTATAAACATCTGTCTCTATGCATATCTATACATATCCATAAATCCCGCGGACAGATACTTCCCCGGAAGACACCAGTTTTCTTGCTTCCCAGGTATCCACGATTAATTCGCCCCGGTCGGTAATGCCCTGTGCCACTCCCTCAAATGGCTCTTTCGGGTCTAACACTCTTACCTTCTGCCCTTTATTGGCAAGGCTTGCATCGTATTCCTTCCGCAGATCCCGTAAATCCTGATATGCCATAAACCGGTCATAATAATGCTCGAATTCTTCCCAGACAGCTTCTATTAATCCTGCACGGTTTACCCGTTTTCCACTTTGTAACAGAAGTGAGGTGGCATTCTGCGCAATTTCTTCCGGGAAACTTTCATTATTCACATTAATACCAATGCCTACCACAATATGGTTTACATAATCCATCTGTGCACTCATTTCCGTCAGGATTCCTACTACTTTTTTCCCGTTGATGACAATATCATTTGGCCACTTTATCTTTGCTTCCATACCGGTGCAGCGGGTAATGCCCTTTGCCACTGCCATGGCTGCCACCAGTGTCAGCATGGATGCATTGGAAGGATTCAGCTCCGGTTTTAAAATCAGTGTCATAAAGATTCCGGTTCCCGGCAGGGAACTCCAGCCTCTTCCCCGTCTGCCTTTTCCGGCATCCTGCTGGTCTGCCACCACAAGGGTTCCATGCTCTGCACCCTCTTCTGCAAGACGGCTGGCTCTTACATTAGTAGAATCTGTTTCATCATAATAATAGATTTTCTTTCCAATCCAGTCTGTTTTACGGATGCTGCTCAATTCATTTTCGCTTAAGATATCCGGTGCGCCTACAATCCGGTAGCCCCGGTTCTGCACCGCTTCAATTTCATAGCCATCCTTTTTCAACTGATTGATTGCCTTCCACACTGCGGTTCTTGATACACCAAAGCGTTCACAAAGCTCCTGTCCGGAAACATAACCTTCCGCTTCCCGCAATGCTGCAAGTATTTTTGCTTTCATAGGTTCTTATTCTCCTAAAGTTGCAAGCATAACTGCCTTAATCGTATGCATACGATTCTCTGCTTCATCAAATACGATGGATTTCTCACTTTCGAATACTTCATCGGTTACTTCCAGCTCGGAATATCCGAATTTTTCATAGACGTCTCGTCCAATCTTAGTCTTAAGGTCATGGAATGCCGGGAGACAATGCATAAATAATGCCTGCTCTCCTGCATTATCCATCAGCTTCTTATTTACCTGATATGGCATCAGGTCTGTAATACGCTCTTTCCAGGCCGCTTCCGGCTCACCCATGGATACCCATACATCGGTGTAGACAATGTCTGCGCCCCTGGTTCCTTCCATGGCATCTTCTGTCAAAGTAATGGTTCCGCCTGTGCGGGATGCCACATCTTCACAATATGTAACCAGCTTTGGATCCGGGAAATATTTCTTATTGGTACATGCCACAAAATGCATACCCAGTTTTGCACAGGTTACCATCAGGGAATTTCCCATATTATAACGGGCATCTCCCATATATGCCAGCTTTACGCCCTTTAATCTGCCAAGATGCTCACGGATGGTCAGCATATCTGCTAACATCTGGGTCGGATGAAATTCATTGGTCAGTCCGTTCCATACCGGAACGCCTGCATATTTTGCCAGTTCTTCTACGATATCCTGACCATAACCACGATATTCGATTCCGTCAAACATACGTCCCAAAACTCTTGCGGTATCCGGAATGCTCTCTTTCTTTCCAATCTGGGAGCCTGACGGGTCAAGGTAAGTTACGTGCATGCCAAGGTCATGGGCTGCCACTTCAAATGAGCAGCGGGTTCTGGTACTGGTCTTTTCAAAAATCAGTGCAATGTTTTTGCCAATCAGGCTGTCATGCAGAATACCCTGTTTCTTCTTTGCTTTCAGGTCTGCTGCCAGATCTATCATATAGAGGATTTCTTCTGGCTCAAAATCCATCAGTTTTAAGAAATTACGTCCTTTTAAATTCATTGCTTTTTCCTCTTTTCTTCTTACTCTTTGATACAAAACGGGCTGTCCTACATAGATGTGGCAGCCCGATTTTCGTTTCGATTCATGGTTTCCTTTTTAATTATTTATCTCCGGCAACCTCTGTAATTGATTTTACCAGTCCTGCAACGCCCTGTATCTCAGATGGAATGATAATCTTTGTTGCCTTTCCATCCGCAGCCTTTGCAAAAGCTTCCAGGCTCTTAAGCTGTAATACAGCATCGTCCGGTGCTGCTTCTTTTAAGAAACGAAGTCCGTCTGCATTTGCCTGCTGAATCTTTAAGATAGCTTCTGCCTGACCTTCTGCTTCTTTTACGGTTGCTTCCTTCTGTGCCTCTGCACGTAAGATTGCTGCAGTTTTCTCTGCCTCTGCGTCTAAGATTGCAGATTCTTTCTTACCTTCTGCTACAAGAATCGTAGATTTCTTCTCACCTTCTGCACGAAGAATTGCCTCACGTCTTTCACGCTCTGCCTTCATCTGTTTCTCCATGGCATCCTGAATTGCCTTTGGTGGGATGATATTCTTTAACTCTACACGGTTTACCTTGATTCCCCATGGGTCTGTTGCCACATCCAGGGAAGCTCTCATCTTGGTATTGATGGTCTCTCTTGAAGTAAGGGTCTCATCTAATTCCAGATCACCGATGATATTACGAAGTGTGGTTGCTGTCAGATTTTCGATTGCCATAATCGGATTTTCAACACCGTAAGCAAATAACTTCGGGTCTGTAATCTGGAAATATACAACGGTGTCAATCTGCATGGTTACATTATCTTTGGTAATTACCGGCTGTGGTGGGAAATCAACCACCTGCTCTTTTAAAAGAACTCTCTTTGCGATACGGTCAATAAACGGTGCTTTAAAATGAAGACCTACGCCCCAGGTTGCAAGATATCCACCCAGACGCTCTACAACAACTGCATTTGCCTGCGGTACAATCTTGATACAGGATACAATAATTACCAGTACAAGTATTACTAAAATGATAAGTGCTATTAATCCTTCCATATTTACCCTCCAAAACTTATATTTTGAATAACTATTCACATATTACTATACTTTTTCCAAGATTACAACAGGGTGCCAAAAAACTTCTTTTGACACCCTGACTTTATACTCTCTTATATTTTCTTACATTTTCCTAGAAAAATACATGGTTTCCGATGACTACTCCTGCCTGACCGGAACTTGCACGACGGAAACTTAACGCCCCACCGGTATTATCTACACCGGATAATGCTTCCTGTGCTGCCTGTAAACAGCTTCCGCTGACACCGCTTGAAATAACGGATGCAACTTTTCCATTTCCTGCCGGTGTAAACTGACCGCTCTGGTAAATTACATCGTAAAGACTGGATGGATATGCACCACTTCTCAGACGGTTCATAACAACTGCTCCGACTGCCAGCTGGCCTTCATAGCACTCACTTCCTGCCTCACACTGGATTAATGCTGCAAGGAGTGTTACTTCATCACAGTTTGCTGCTACAGATGCATTCTGTGTTACCATGGTTGTTGTTGTCTGTGCAGCTTTCTTTGCTGCCTCTTCTGCAGCTTTCTCAGCTAATGCAGCTCTTTCTTCTTCCATGGAAACTGCTGATGCTACATTTAAGGATACCGTTACATAATCTGCAGATACAAATGCAGTGGAATTCTTTAAGCTGACTGCGACCCATCCTTCCGGAGATTCTGTCTGTGTATCAACTACAAGCTTATCTCCTTCTGATGCTGCCTTGATAACAGATGCATCCGGATTTGCTTCACTGCGGACACGAAGACCACCGGTGGTTACAGTTGCTACGGTGTCACATACGGTCTGTGCATAAGCATATGCATCCTGACCTGCCACACAATATTCGCTCTTTACATATCCGTCTACAGAACCGGATGTAATATGATACCAGCCATCTAATGTCTCTACGATATCAGCTGCTGCACCTTTATATAATTTTCCAATTACTTCAGACTCTCCATCTGCGGAGCTTCTTATATATAAGAAATCATCCACATCTGCCATAAGCTTACTATTCCATGCCTGCTGCTCCTCACTGAGCTGAGGCTCCTCTTCCTGTGCTTCTGCAACAACCACTACATCTGCACGTTCAATGGATGCCTGCTCGGTTGCCGCGTCTCCCAATGATGCCAATTCTTCTATAATGCCGGCGGAGCCATCTGCCTGTACATCTGCCACAGCTTTTGTTTCCTGCTGCGGTTCTGGTACATTTTCTACTGGTGCTGTCTGCATAACTGCTGTGACTGCGGTTACAACGGTAAGCATCACTGCTATAATTGTGCTCTCAATCACTCTTTTTCTTAAATTCATTTTGACCTCCATAACATATACCCTGTTTTTCTTTTTTAAGGATTATTAACAAGTATATGTCATTTTATTCATTTTTATTACATTTATTACAAATTTGTTACATCACGGATTATAACAAAGTAATTTTTATTTGTCAAGTTTCTGTACTTTTTATCCAATTCATGGTATAATTTCCTAATAATAATTACGCAAAATCACAAGAAAAGATTTCGTCTTTTTTCGTAATGGTTATCAAGGAGGATGTATTTTTATGAAGGAACGTAAGCAAAAAGGTTCTGCTTTGAAGCAGAATCCAGTAAAGGCTCCAAAGCCTGCGAAAGCGCAGAAAGTGCCTAAGGAGAAGAAGGAGAAAAAGTCCGGACTTCACTCCATGCGCTTTAATGTTGTACTGTTAGTTCTGCTGAGTATTATCATCAGTGTTGCTTCTCTTCTGATTATGATTATACCGGTTGCTGATAATGCAATTTCCACTCTGGCAGAAAGCTATATGCGTGATGTCTGTGATACCTGCGGTTTAAATGTTGATGCTGCCCTGAACCGGAGCGGTAACATTATTTTAAATCAGGCATATCTTGAAACTCTGATCGGTAATGTCAGCATCAATGATCTGGATTCCAGTTACGCCTATGTGGTTGGTTCAGATGGAACCATGATTTATCATCCGGATGAAAGTAAAGTCGGACAACCTGTAGAAAATCCCGCAATTAAACAGGTGGTAGCTGATTTGGAAGCAGGTAAAGAACAGCAGGATGGTATGGCAATCTATGAATTCAGAGGTGCTGAAAAATATGCGGCTTACTATGTTACTTCCAATAAAGCAGCTATTTTAGTCATTACTGCTGACCGTGGAGATATTTTAAGTTCTAAGGATGCAATTTATGCCCGCGCCGGTGGTGCCGCTATTATTATCTTTATTGTACTGGGAATCATTTCTTTCCTTATTGCAAGTAAAATGACCCATCCGATTGTAGAGATTACCAATGTTATCAAACGTTTCTCTTCCCTGAACTTTGCAGAAAGCCCGACTACTATCCGCATCAGCAAACGTAAGGATGAAACCGGGCAGATGGCAAGAGCTATCGGAGATTTACGTGAGAAGTTAGTTACAATTGTTTCACAGATTAAGTCCCAGAGTGAACTGCTTTACAATGCATCTACTGAACTGGATAACAATGCATCCCACACAACATCAACCGTGGGAAATGTAGAAACCGCAGTAAATGAAATTGCTACTGGAGCTACCAACCAGGCTTCCGAAACCCAGAAAGCTACCGATGATATCGTTAATATGGGTAACATGATTGAACATACCAACAGTCAGGTTGAAAATCTTACAAGCACCGCTAACCTGATGCGTGAATCCAGTGAGGAAGCTGCTGCCACCCTGAAAGAACTGGACAACATCAACCAGCAGGCAATTGCTTCTATTGATGTTATTTATGAACAGACCAATATAACTAATATCTCTGCCCTGAAGATTAAAGAGGCTACAACTTTGATTTCTTCCATCGCAGAAGAAACAAACCTGCTTTCCTTAAATGCTTCTATCGAAGCTGCCCGTGCCGGCGAGGCAGGACGTGGATTTGCCGTTGTTGCATCGCAGATTCAGAAACTGGCTGACCAGTCCAATGAATCTGCAAACCAGATTGACCAGATTATCCATGCTTTGATTGAAGATTCTGAAAAAGCAGTTAAGACCATGGATGAGGTTAAAACTATTATGAACCTGCAGAGTGAAAACGTACATAAGACCGGTCAGGTATTCGAACAGGTTCGTGATGGAATCAGTTCTTCTATCAGTGGCGTAGGCGAGATTGCCACCAGAACAACACAGCTTGATAAAGCCCGTGGGGATGTTGTGGATGTCGTACAGAATCTTACCGCAATCGCCCAGCAGAATGCAGCAAGTACCGAAGAAACTTCCGCTTCCGTTATGGAAGTCAGCAATGTTATGCAGGAAATCATGGAAAATGCAAATCGTCTGAAAGAGATTGCTTCCATCCTGGAAGAAAATATGAATTCATTTACTTTATAATATGCAATAGAAAGAACTCCACCCGGCTGGATATTCCAATCGGATGGAGTTCTTTTTTGCTTTAATGCAAGGACTGATTCAAATTTAAATGATTTTATCTTACCCTGCTTCAGCAGTTTTTATAAACGTTTCATTAATGCTTCTCTTGCTTCTTCATAACCTGGTTTTCCAAGTAATGCGAACATGTTCTTCTTGTAGCTTTCTACACCTGGCTGGTTAAATGGATTTACTCCAAGCAGGTATCCGCTGACACCACATGCAAACTCGAAGAAGTAGAATAATTCTCCTAAGTAGAATTCGTTCTGCTCTGGAATCTTTACCATGAAGTTTGGAACCTGACCATCGGTATGTGCAAGAATGGTTCCGTTCATTGCACTCTTATTTACAAAGTCCATATCTTTTCCAGCAAGATAATTTAATCCGTCTAAGTCAACCGGTTCTTCCTGAATTGTGATATTGTGTTTCGGAGTCTCAACGTTCATAACAGTCTCAAACATAATTCTGGAACCATCCTGAATGAACTGTCCCATAGAATGTAAGTCTGTTGTTAAATCTACAGATGCCGGGAAGATACCCTTCTGGTCTTTTCCTTCACTCTCTCCGAATAACTGTTTCCACCATTCAGATACATAATGAAGACTTGGCTCATAGTTGCAAAGAATTTCTACTGCTTTGCCTTTTCTTAATAAAATGTTACGAACTGCTGCATACTGTAATGCATCGTTCTCTGCGAAATCCTGCTCCAAAGCAAGTTTTCTTCCTTCTGCAGCTCCATCCATTAATTTCTGGATATCTGCACCACTTACTGCGATTGGAAGAAGTCCTACAGCGGTAAGTACGGAGAAACGTCCTCCGACATCATCCGGTACTACAAATGTCTCATATCCTTCTTCATCTGCAAGATGTTTTAATGCTCCCTTTGCTTTATCTGTGGTTGCATAAATTCTCTTTGCAGCTTCTTCTTTACCATATTTCTTCTCTAACTTCTCTTTGAAGATACGGAAAGCGATTGCCGGCTCAGTTGTTGTTCCTGATTTAGAAATAATGTTTACGGAGAAATCACGGTCTCCTACTACATCAAGCAGTCCCTGTAAGTAGCTTCCGCTGATGCTGTTTCCTGCATAATAAATCTCAGGAGTCTTACGAACTTCTTTAGAAACATTATTATAGAATCCATGTCTTAAGAATTCGATTGCGGCTCTTGCACCAAGGTAAGAACCACCGATTCCGATTACTACTAACACTTCAGAATCAGACTGAATCTTAGCTGCTGCTTTCTGAATTCTTGCGAACTCTTCCTTATCATAATCTACCGGAAGATCCAGCCAGCCCAGGAAATCATTTCCGGCTCCGTTTTTATCCAATAACTCTTTTTTTGCATTGTCTACAAGTTTGCTCATATAGCCAACTTCTTCTTCACTGATGAAAGAAGCTGCCTTTGAGTAATCAAATGTTACTTTACTCATTTCAAATTCACTCCTTTGTTTTTTCTATACACAATTCCCTAATTATGAATAAAATTTCATTAGAGTTTATTTTATCAAACCTATATGCATTTATCAAGGAAAAATTTCCTTCAAAACAGCATTAAATACCGCTTCTTCCTGCTGTTTTCTCTTCTTTTCAATAGAATCCCGCATCTGTTCTTCCTGTCTCGATACCAATGGTTCTTCTTTTCCACTGTCTTCTGTTAATATGGCATTCAGATAATCTTCTACTTTTCCCTGTATCATTTGTAATCTGCGGTCTGTCCGGTTCACTTTAACCAGAACCTGCAGAATTATTATCATTTGTAAGAGCATTCCTGCCAGAATTATGTAATTTGCATATTCATATACAAAATTCACGAAAGCTCCCATTCTTATAACCTCTTTTCCTTTTTCTTTCTATTATAAAAAGGAACATTCCATTTGAAAAGAGGACAACGCCGTGTTTTCGCCGCATCTTTTTCCATTTTTCCCTTTGTTTCTGCGGTCTTCTACAAAAGCTACTGATATTCTTCCCCATCCAACATATATCCGGAAAGGCAGCAGCCATATTCTTCATTTACGCTGATAATCCGATTATAGGACCCAGCCAGCAGAATATCTTTTAGTATCTTCGTATCCATTCGCTCATTGATATTTCCAACCCAATAACGGATACCTTCTCCTTCAAATTTGCACGGAAATTCCGGATTCCATTTTGACACATCTTCATTGCCGGGAATCGATACAATCCGTACCGTCTTTCCATAACCCCGATAGCGTGTTAAAATCTCTTCCATATTTTTGTGCATATCAATATTTCCCAAAAACAGTACGCCCATTCGAAGGGTTCTGCTCTCCCTGGTAAACTGGTTCCGGAGCATTCCGTAATCATTTCGCTGGATACATTTTAACATGCATACCGTTCTGCCGGCATCCAGATACGGAGAACAATGATTTTCTCTGCCAAAAGACTGTTCATACATGGCACCATTGATTTTACTTCCGCTTTCTTTTACCTGACCCGGACCCGCATACATAATAACTGCTGCATATGCTTCCAAACCGTAAGTCTTCTTATATGCCTCCAATAACCGTTGCATTCCCGCCTGATACTGTGTATTTTCCGGATGACGAAGTGCCCTGTCATAGCCCTCTTTCGTATAATATCTTCTGGTAAACTGATAAAGTTCCATCACATCCATTCCGTATGCAGAAAAATAAAATACCCACTTATTTTCAATGATACATCCAGCCTTGACCACCGGAATGTATTCCCGTTCCATAATCTTTATCGTTTCTAAATCCTCTGCATCTGCCAGTTCGAAATAATTTCCTTTTCTGGCATTCTGCACTGCGTCCAGGGAACAGGGTGGACAATTTCCATATAATAAATAGACATTTTCCACCCCCATATTCTTTAATGCATGGTAAGGATGCCGGATGAGGCAGGAAAATTCTAATAGTTTTTCCGGCGACACCTCCGGCTCCAATATCCATTGTTCCGGTAATGCCTCCTCTTCCATATCCTGTTCCCCCGATATCCACTGCTCCACCAGCATACGGTGAATCGGTGCTACATAAGGCATAATCACCGTCTGAATCGTCGTATTTTGCAATAGTGCATACAATATGCCAAGACAGTCCCTCGTATATTCTCCTACTACCACAAGATCTATCGGTGCACCTGCCAGTCTTCTGATGGTTCTTTTGTCCAAGGTACCGATGCCTGCTATATCATTTGTTCTGCTGCGGTCTGTGCTGCTTACACCGTCGTTTATGTTACTGTTCGTAGGATTTCCGGATAAGTATACATAATTCACACTACAGTCATTCTCCTCGTTATAGATACTGCCTGCCTGAATCATTCCATTTTCCACGTTTTCAAATAAGTACCGATAATATAATGCTTTCATTTTCACATACCCCCCGCTTTATTTTCTGGTATTTTTACGATTGTATAAGGTTTTAAATTGAGTTGACTTTTTTTACCAAGAGTATAATATATTATTCAGCAAATCATTTTACATTATAAGTAATCTGATATTAAAGAAAGGATTCTTTTCATGAAAAAAATCGTTTTAACAGGCGGTGGTACCGCCGGTCATGTAACTCCAAACATTGCTCTTTTTCCTGCTTTAAAAGAGGCTGGTTATGAAATCTCTTATATCGGTTCCTATGCCGGCATGGAAAAACAGTTAATTGAAGAACAGAACATTCCTTATTATGGAATTTCCTCAGGAAAACTCCGTCGTTATAAGGATCTCCGTAATCTCACAGATCCGTTCCGTGTGATCAAAGGCTACGCACAGTCTGTATCTCTTTTAAGAAAAATCAAACCGGACGTTGTCTTTTCGAAAGGTGGATTTGTTTCCGTTCCTGTCGTTCTCGCAGCGAAACGCCTCCGTATTCCTGCTATTATTCATGAATCCGATATGACACCTGGTCTTGCTAATAAAATTGCAATTCCAGCTGCCTGCAAGGTCTGCTGTAATTTCCCGGAAACTGTAGACTATCTTCCAAAGGATAAGGCAGTTCTTACCGGCTCTCCAATCCGTCAGGAACTTTTAAGCGGCAACAAAGAACAGGCTGCCAGACTTTGTGGTTTTACCATGGATAAACCGGTTATCTTAGTAGTCGGCGGAAGCAGCGGTTCCAAATTTATTAATGATGCGGTACGTGGTCTCTTAGATGACCTGCTTGCCAACTATCAGATTATCCATCTCTGTGGGAAAGGAAATATAGATAAATTATATAACAACCGTTCCGGCTATGTCCAGTTTGAATATGCCGGGAAAGAACTTCGGGATATGTTTGCTTTAAGCTCTCTTGTCATTTCCCGTGCCGGTGCAAATGCAATCTGTGAATTGCTTGCTCTTCACAAGCCAAATATTCTGATTCCGCTGTCTGCTGCTGCAAGCCGTGGCGACCAGATTTTAAATGCCCGCTCTTTTGAAAAACAAGGGTATAGCTATGTGATTGAAGAAGAGAATCTGACCAAAGAAACCTTAGATGCTGCCATTAAGAAAGTCATGACAGAAAAGGAGACTTATATTTCTAATATGAAGTCCAGCCAGCAGTTAGATTCTATTCATACCATCCTTAAGCTCATTGAAGAAGCCAGTGAGAAAAAGAAGAAGAAAGCATAAGTGCAAAAGGTGTAAAGTCCTGATTCGATATAAGACTTTACACCTTTATTTTTTCTTTTTATTTTACTTTTATCATATCCAGAATTTCTTTCATTTCATCATCAGAAATCTCTAATGGAGTATATTTTAAAATATCATCATTCTTGTCTTCCTTGTATCTTGGAATCAGATGCATATGGAAATGAAATACTGTCTGTCCTGCAGTCTCTTCATTGTTCTGAAGTAAATTAAATCCATCACAGTTTAATTTTTCTTTCATATGAACTGCCATTTTCTTAGCAAGCTTCATTGCTTTTGCTGCTACTTCCTCATCTATTTCATAAAGATTTGCAAAGTGGTCTTTGGGAATAATTAAGGAATGTCCCTTTGTTGCAGGATTGGCATCCATAATGACACGGAAGGTATCATCCTCATATACGGTATTTGTCGGGATATCGCCTGCTGCCAGTTTACAAAAAATACAATTATCGTCTTTCATGGTTACTCCTTCTTTCTATTCAAAAATAAAAATCTGATCTAAGGTTCGCAATGTCTTAAAGTTTCCTTTTGCCGTCATTTCACCGGTCATAAATGCTCTCTGAAAAGTCATTCTGCCAGCTAAAATATTATTCATGACTTCTCCGGTAAGTTTCGCATATACATCTACATTTTCCTGTTGTCCATAATAGCAGTTTAACTCCTCTCCTGCTACTTCGACTACCAATGGTTTCTTTTTCTCTTCAATCATAAAGAGATAGTTCGCCGTGAAATCCCCCTGTGGCACAAAATGGCTTTCTAATTCTGTAATATATTCTGTCTGCGTGTCATTCTGCTGTACACTTAACTTATCCTTAAACATGGATGCTAATTCTTCGATATCTTCTTTCTGTTTCTTTACATAAGAATCATCTGCCACATACTGTGATAACTGCTCACTCTCCTGTGGTGTTAAATCCATCTGCTGTGTCCGCAGGATGGTTCTGGTTACCGCCTGATTAGAAGTCGGCAGACTCTTCTGTTTCTGAGAAATTGTACGATAAAGATTTTCTGCTTTTTTCTCAATAATCAGGGAATAGTCATGATTCATTTCAAAGCTTACCAGATCATCTACATAGCCACACATTCCACTGCACGGCAGACCGCCTAAAATTTCCCATGCATTGGACAATGTCAGTTCCCCTTCACGTTCTCCATACGTGGTTGACATAACGATTGGCTGCATATAGGTTGTCTTAATCTTTTCCTTGTCTCCGTAAAGCCAGCAGGAATCCAAAAACTGCTGCATATAACCACCGATTCCAAGCCACTCTACTGTCGTTGCCAGAATGATTCCATCTGCATCCTTTAAGGTCTGCGGCAACGTAGAGATGCTATTCTTGTGCTCGTATATATTATATCGTTCCACACTGACACGAAGCTCTTTTAAAACTTCTTCCATTTTCCCGATTACATATAAAGTAGGATCATCCAGAAGTCCTCTACCACCGTAATATATATTTACTTTCATTTCTGCCTCCGTATCTTAAGTTTTTCATCTTACTTCATTCAATCATATATCAACAGTATATAAATTTTCCGGAATAAAATCAATCCTTTCTACGATATAGAAGCAGTGACAGGAAAAATCCGCTAATCAGTCCGCCTACATGACACCAGTTGTCCACTCCGGTACTGGTAAATCCATAATATAGGCTCAATGCAATCATAATTACAATTCCTCTGATATTCAGTTCTTCTACCCTTCCTCTGTTGGCAATTATTACCCAGAGTAAAGCTCCAAATACACCAAAAATGGCACCTGAGGCACCTGCTGACACCGTCAGGGTTCCTTTGCCCTGTGTTACCAGAAGTGAAAGCAGATTACCGCACAATCCTGCGCCAAAATAAATGATAAGATAGCGCCACTTTCCTATCAGACGTTCCAGTCTGTCTCCAGTCCAGAATAATACAATCATATTATTTGCAAGATGTGCCAGTCCAAAATGTAAAAACATGGCCGTAAACAGTCTCCACCATTCTCCCTGTCCAAATACATCCGGCAGAAATACTGCTCCATGTTGTTCCATAAAAGCTGCAGATTCCGTATCGCCAAGTGTGCTCAATGCCAGAAATACTATGATATTTATCAAAACAATGCCGGCATTACACCAGGACGGATACTGTTTTATCCTCTGCCACAAAGTAAGCCCTCGCTTCCCTTCTGTTCTACGGTAATTATCTGTCTGTGCACACCCCTGCGAAGCATAACCTCTTTGCACCCCACCACCAGATATCTGTTCCTGTAATGCATCTCTTAATCCATAGAAATCTCCCGGCTGGTTTTCAAAAATCATAAGCTGCCCTGTCTGCTCATTAATAAGCCAGACATTCCGGCAGCTGCCACAAAGCATACGTGCCTGTCCTATATCATCCGCAACCAGTAACGTCAGTAACTCCACCTGATAGATTGCCATATTCCGTTCACAGCCCGGAATCCTTCCTTCCGGATGAAGAAACAGCTCCTGCAGCTTTGTCTGAATTGCCTGCAATTTTTCTGTTTCCAGTACAAATCCCGGATGCATAAAGATTCCAGCAACCACCTGTGCCCTTCCTTCTGTAAATCTATAGTATACCCCGGCCTCTTCCGGCGACACTTTGATAAAGGAATATCCCCGCTCTTTTAAACATGCATCTATTTTCTGAATCAATATAACTTATCCTTCTTCCAGTCTTTTATGAATCTGACAATAACACTTTCAAAAGACACTGTCAACGAAGGAAATATAACCTTTTTATTAAAGAAATGTAAACCGCTCACGTCCCAGCTGAATCACATCATTCATGCATAACTGCTCCTTCTCCCGATATGCCAGCATTTTCCCATTGAGCCATGTTCCGTTCATGGAATTCAAATCTTCCACATAATAATCCTCTTTCTCTCTGGTAATACGGGCATGCATGCGGCTGACTCCCTGTATACATACATTTCCGTCCGCCTGCTCACTGCTGCCTATGATAAAAGGAAAATACTCCATCCGGATATTCGAAATGTCCTCTTTTCCATCATAACGCAGAACTCCTTCCGGAGCCCGCTCCGTCCCAAGATAAACGGTCGGATTTTCCTCCTGCATTTCTTTGTAATCCATAGGTGTACACACGATTGCTTCTTCCTCCTTCTCATGATTTATCTTCCCTGTTAAGAATGCCGGAATCCGGCTGATTGCCGCAATGCATTCCTGCAATTTTTCTTCCATTGCCATATTCCATCCACGGCTTTGAGCATCCTTCTTATAATATTCATCATCCTTTTCGATTGTATCTATCTCATATTTTTTCCAATACCCCTTCTTTTTCTTTGTAATTGGCTTTTCCTCCACAGCTGCATCTTTCCTTTCCTGCTCCCATGGCATAATACCCTTCTGCAATGCCTCTACCTTTTTAGACGAAACAGATTTCTGTCGAACCGGTACATAATCCTCTACATCCTGCTGCCGGTACTGATATAATATTCTTAGGATTTCACCCAAAGAAAATCCTTCTTCTGTTGATTTCTGATATGCCTCATAAGATGCAAGAACCATCTGTTCATCTTCATGATTAATCTTTGCCAGAAGATATTCCATCAGCTTTCGGAATCCTTCTGTAACAGGTTCCTGTCTGCCGGGGCAATAGGTGAAGTAGAACTTCCTGGTTCCATTCTCAAGATAAATACTCTCCGGGTCTAATAGAATCCCCTCTTCCTCCAAAAGATATGGCCGGATTTCCTGACAGATTCCCAGTAAAGTTTCTAACATTTTTGCAAACATATCTATGGCAAAATCACTGCTCTCCAAAACATGATCCAAAGAACGTTTTCCGGTAATTTCATATCGAAACTGTGTCTCCCCTTCTGAAACTACCGGTTCAAACTGCAATAAATTATGAATATGATTCTGCCGGCACATATGAATCTGATATCCGGAATACGCGGGATCTGATGTAATAAACATATAACTCTGATTCAGATTTCTCTTATAACATATCTCCAATATAAATTTCCTCCATACATTCTATTTTGTTCCTGCTGCTTTCTTCTGCCGCCAGCTTTACCCTGTCATGCAGTTCGTAGCTGACTACAATCAGGGTACAGAATATTGCCAATATCATTGGCACTATAACTGCCGCCTCTATGGTATAAGAAGCCGGCAGATAACATTTCTTTTTCCACTGTCTTATAAAATCAACAGAATGAGATATGCTGCCAGCAGAAACGGAATAAAAGGAATGGTGTCTTTTCGTCTTTTTCTGTGCATGAACAGCAATACCAGTGCATACAGCGAGGACAGGAAAAGTCCCGTCAGAAGCAGGCGCATGGTATTGATTCCGCCAATGTAAATTCCCGCTACACAAAGTACCAGTCCATCGCCAATTCCAATAATTCCACCAGACACCAGTGACAGAATAATAACTGCTGCCCCGACGGCAATCCCTCCTAACATGCTGTATAATGACTGGTTTCTCTGCCAGAGATGCAGTAAAATCCCACCAATGCCAAAACACAATACTCTTATGCTTTGTATTTCTTTTTTTCGGATATCTTCGATGGAACATATCCCCAACATTCCAAGTACAGAACATATCGTCACCATCCCCTTATCTCCTTGTTATTTGTTATTCGTTATTTTCTATCTACTACTTACTGCTTATAACCTGCTATCTGCCGTTTCTTTATCTGATACATTTATTCCCTCAGGAAGCTTTTCTCTTTTCACATTTTCCACAGGGTGAATGATTTCCTACTTCTTCCAGCAAAATACGGTATACGGTACGCTTTAACCCACTGCAGGAAAGACTATTGTGCACTGCCTCTCCATATTCTGTTACAAATACTGTTTTGGTATCTTTCTTTCCTATGCGGCATTTTTCGCAATCTTTATATTTCGCCCCGGAATCATTCCGTAATCCGGATACCGTCTCTTCCGGCACTGCCAGAATGCTCAAATCCAAATAGGTACAGTCCGAAAACCAGTGATAGGATTTCCCTGTCTCTGTAATATAGACATACGTTCCATCTTCATTTCCACTGCCTGTATAACCAATCCATTTATGCACTTTTGCCTGCTGATCCATGTCATAAGAAAATAGTCCCAATAACTGCAATGGATTTTCAATCCGATAAGATACACATAAATCAATATCATTTCCCATTAATTCAGAACGCCAAAAAGAGAACCCCTTTTCTTCCCCTTCCACATAAATTACCGGTGCTTTCAGTTCTTCTAATTTTCTTTGAAACAGGATTTTTGCTTCTGCAATTGGCACAACGGAATCCAGCCCGCTTTCATGTGTCATATGTGCGTGAATGGCACTTTTTCTGGCGGCATATTGCAAGGCATATTCCACATCCTGCTGTAATTCCAATACCCGGAAAAGAAAGATTACCGATAGTATACAGATTACAAACAGTGGCAATGCGATAGCTGCTTCTATTGTCATAGCCGCCGTTGTGGAGGCACATAAAGGTGTCTCTTTTCTGTTTGTAGAATTGCTATACAATAGATTTGTATTATCTGGGTTAGAGAGAGTTTTTTTATATTGATTTTTTATTTGAATTCTGAGAAGAGACACCTTTATGCACCCCCTTTCTTCTTTTGTTAATAAACATAGGAAAATGAATTTTTTTCCTGAAAATGATAATCTCCTTTGAAGCCTTCGCCACTTCCAAACCACCCGAAGAACAATGGTTTTGACAGATAACTGCACTGTATTTCCATACTACCAATCATGCAGTCCATCCGAAAATTCTCCCGGTCCGGCAGCAGCCTGACATTCTGCTCCATCAGATTCATTGCCCGATAGGTAAGCTTCTCCTGTCCGGTAAGATATAATAAAATTCTTAAATAATCCCCATAACTTAAACCACTTTCACTGGTCTTACTTTCCTCTTCTTTTGCAAAGGATTCCGACAATGCTCCAACGTCTAATGTCCACTCGGCATTTCCTTTTAAAAAAGGAACCTTGCCACCCTTTAAAAGCGTTTTTACATCTTTTATGCTTTCTGAAAATGCCCATGCCACAAGAATTCCCTCTTCTACCACCTTGACTACCGCCGGATTAGCTGTCCAGCCCGCAGTTACAAGTGCTATGGTATTCGCCAGTGCCGTTTTCTCGGCATCCCCTTTCAAATAAATATAGTTTGCCACCTCGCGAATTGCCAGCATGCGTTCTGCAACGCCAGCAAGGTTTGCCACATCAGAATCTTTTCCTGCAATGAGATATTCCATCTCATATTGCAACACTTCCGACTCACTCTGATTTCGGTAATCACTAAACTGCTTCAGTAAATATTCCCGGAAGAAAAGTCCCGTTGTCATATCCTCCTGCTGTGCCTGTCCATTTCCTGTGAAACAGGTTCTCTTTGCAATATCATCGGATAAATCAATGGTCTGTGTCGATACCGCTGATACATCTTCTACCACCAGTGACAGGATACTTTTATTCTTGAGTTCTTTTACATAATCCAGTGGATTCTCATTCTTCTGATTTGCGGCATTCCGTTTTGTGTTTCTTTCCAGCCCACTTGGTGTATCGGTCTCCTGAATAGCAGCTTCGAACTTCTTCTCGATGTCTTTATTGTCCTCCGTCAGATCCTTTGCTTCTGTTGCCTTTTCATATAATTTTTCAATGGCCGCAATTCCCATGGTACGCTTTACATAATCTGCTGCCTGCCTTCGAAATTCAGCTCCCGCATCATCGGTTGCCATCGTATAATTTGTAATATAGCAGTTCTCTAACTGCATCTCATAAAGATTGGTATATGACATTTTTAAGAATCCCGGCTTCGCCCTAAGGTTCTCTTCTCCAAGTTCCTGCAATGACTGTTCCAGACTGCTAAGTTCCGGCTCTCCTTTCCTGCCTGCCTCCAGAAAATAGAGATGATACTGCTCAAGAAGTGCGGTATCATACTCTGCCATTTTGGATTCCAGCAAAAGCTCCGTTTCCATTTTGCTCTGCGCCTCTAATCCATAGAGGCGTGCAGATTCCAGCAGAGTAAATACCAGACTTAAAATCATCGTCAATGCAAGGCTTAGGAACAATGTAATACTCCCTTTTTCCCTTGCTCTTTCCATTTTCTATAAAGAACCGGTCCGCTGGGTAATTGTCGAAAAGATACTGTTTAAAAGAACCGTCAGTTTTGATTTAAAAATAACAATCAGTCCAATCAGAACCACCAGAATCAGAACCACTTCCACAACACCTACTCCATCTTCCTCTTTTATAAAGCGGGTCAGACTTCCTTTTATTCTTTTTACAACGTTCATTGGATTTGTCCGTTTTACATTTACTACACCTTTCATGTTCCTTCCTCCTTTATTTACCTATTGTTTTAGTTACCCATTATCTGCTTACAGCCGAAGCCTGCCACCGACAGCTTCTTACGGCTGCCCGGTAACTTATATGTGCATGGTCATACATGCAGGCACAACAAGAATGACCATAATCACCACCATCATCATTAGCATGGGAAACAATAATTTTGTTCCTGCTTCCTCTCCCAGTCGCTGCGCCATAGTCTTTCGCTGGGAAAATGCATCCTCTGATTCTTTTGCAAGAATTCTGCCGATTCCTACCGTTCCCTTCCTGAGATTCTGTGTCAGAATAGATGCAAACCTGCGATAGGATGCCAGCCCGCATCGTTCTCCAAACCGCTCATATGCCAGGCTTTCCCCCATTCCATCCTCTAACTCTCTTCTGGTAAGCAGCATTTCCTCGTAACCTGCACGTTTTGGTAGTCTTTGCTTCTTCCGTTTACTCTCATATGTATCTGTCAGCTTCTTCCACGCCTGACGCAATGACATACCGGCTTCTAATAATAATCCCAATCGACTAACCATTTCCGGATAATCTTTTACCAATTCCTCTTCCCAACGTTTTTTTGCATCCTGCTGTTCCTTTTTCCCACTCCATAAAATCACTACTGCTGCAAATATCCCCAGGAAAAGGAAAATAACCAACGGCTCCTCGGTTTCTTCTTCCCATCGAAGTGCTACACCATCCATATTCTGTGGCAGCTCCACTTCTTTTTCTTCTGCATTTTGATTGTAAAGATATTGTTCTATCTTTTTCCCCAGATTGGTTTCATTCTGGTTTTCTGAAGGATAAAGACAGATGGGAAAGGAATACTCTGCCTGATTTTTTCCATTCGATAAAATTGCGGTAGCATTCACCATCTGCCCCGGCAAAAGATTTTCTTCCTCTATATTTCCCTGTAAATCAATCCAGATATCCGGTTCTAACTTCCATTCCACAGAAATAAGACCATTTTTAACTCGTTCGCATAAAACCACCTGTCCACTGACATGGTCTGCCTGCTGCCCGTTTCGAAACACTTCTTCTGCTTCTTTTTCTGCCTCCGGCAATATCTCTTTCCATTCCGCTGCTGTTAAAGTACGTTCCTGCAGATTTAATACAATCTGCCCTTTTTCCCCACTATCTTCTTCTATATAATTTAAGGATTCCTGATAGTCTCCTTCCCCCGGTTCATTTCTTATTAAACGGTTCTCCTTAAAATGAGATTCCTGCTTTTGCATCCACTCCGTTGCAATTCCCAGTAAAACTGCTGCCAGAAGTACCAGAATTGCCAGCCTTTTCTTTTGCTTCTTCATTTGCTTTAACATATACTTTCTCCAATACGCCTTACGATTTTCTCTGACCAAAGATATGCCAGGCCATAAAGAATGAGACACCCTGTCATAATCAGCACCCCCGCCACATTCCCATACAATGCTTCCAAAAAGCTTCCCGATGTCACATTGACAAATGCCAGTATAAATAAGGGAATTACATTCATTACCTTCTGTTCCATCTTCCTTGCTGTCAATGCAGTCTCTATGGTTTCCTGCAATTCCATCCGGTCTGCCATCTGCCGAACTGTATTTCCCATAATTGCAGTAAAATCCCCACCGCTCCGCTTGGCATAAGAAAAAATTCCTGCAAACTGCTCTACATCCTCTATCCGGCTACGCTCTGCAAAATCCTCTAACAGCTGCTCCAATGGTACATTACAGTCCATCTGGTGTATCATCTGGCGCATTTCCACCGCCATATCACTCTCCATGCCATACTGCTGTATCACATCTTTTTTTGCTTCCCGCCACGCATTTTCAATGGAATATCCTGCCCGCATTGCTCCTGCTGCCGATAGCAGTGCATCCTTAAACTGAATCTTCAAATTATTCTGACGCTGCATCTTCGCAGAATTCTTTTTGCTTCGAAGAAACAATGGACACAAACCAAAGCCTGCAAGAATTGCCAGAGTGGACTGATAAAACAGCCAGCCTATCAGCACATCTAACAGTAGAAATTCTCCCACATATAATAAAAACTGTTTTTTCTTAAAATGATATTTACGATAATCCGGCAGCCTGTAATTTTTCCTGATAGAGAAGTTCTCCTTTCTTCTCCCAGATTCCGCCGATGCTTCCCTGTTCTTTTTTCTCCCGGAACCGGAAGAGCTCGTGTAAACATACCTTGCCATTTTCTACCCCTTTCAATTCCACAACCTGTAGCAATTTTCTGCTGCCATCCCGGATTCTGCCAAGTTGTATGATAATATCAATGGCCGATGCTATCTGACTCTGGATTGCCGCCAGCGGCATATCCATTCCCATCAGCACCATCGTCTCAAGGCGGCTTACCATATCCATTGCCGAATTGGCATGTCCGGTACTCAGGCTGCCGGAGTGTCCGGTATTCATTGCCTGCAGGACATCCAGTGCTTCTGCCCCACGGCATTCCCCGACGATAATCCGGTTTGGCCGCATACGAAGTGCGCTTTTTATCAAATCCCGGATGGTAATCTCCTCTGCCCCCGGAAGCTTGATATCCCGGCTCTCCAGACGCACCAGATTTGGAAGCCCAAGCAACTGCAGCTCCGCTGAGTCCTCAATGGTAACCACACGTTCTTCTTTTGGAATAAATTCCGACAGGGCATTCAGAAATGTTGTTTTGCCGCTTCCTGTTCCTCCTGACACAAAAATGTTATAACCGGCACATACCAGATGCTTTAAAAAATCTGCCACTTCCCTTGAAATAGACCCCCATTCTATCAGTGTCTGCATCCGGACCGGCTCTTTGGGAAAACGGCGGATGGACAATGCTGTTCCATCTATGGCAATAGGTTTTAAGACAATATTTACCCGGGAGCCATCCGGAAGTCTGGTATCTACAATAGGATGTAATTCATTTACCATACGGTTACTGCCTCCTGCAATCTGCTGTATGACATCCTGAAGCTTTTCTTCTGATGTAAAGTGTTTATCCCACTGATAAAGCCTCCCTGCCTTTTCATAAAAGATTCCTTTGGTTCCATTTACCATAATTTCTGTAATGTCAGAATCTTCAATAAGCTCCTGCAAAATATCCAGCCTCCGCAGGGAATGAAAGATTTCCCGAATCAGATTCTGCCGCATGGAAATGCTCATAGGCATTCTATGGCTGTCTTCTTCCAAAGTCTTTTGCACCAGTTCTAAGATTTCTTCATCTTCCATGGTTCTTGAAATGTCCATCCGTTCCATTACCTGATGCTTCAAGCGTTCCTTTAAATTCTCCTTTGTCTCCATCTGAATGCCTTTCCCCCATACATCTTCTTACGCATTTCCTTATGTACTTTCTTATTCACTTTCTTATCCATTTCCTTATCTACTTCTTTCCTAAGGCATTCCTTTTTCATTGCCTTCTTCTCTTTCTATTTCCTGCGCTATCCACTCTTTGAAATAGCCTGCTGCTGCAACCGGACTGCCGGAATTTTCATATCTTTCACCTGTCTGCAATCGTTCCGGAATCTTTATGATCTGAATCTTTCCTTTTACTTCCTGTAACATAAGCTGTTGTTCTACCGTATCCATTCCATATTCCTGCTTTAAAAATGCATACACCCTGTCACACTCTTCGATAATTCTTCCCGTATCAGCAAGCTCCGGCTGTATCTCTAATATCACATAATCAAAGGACAATTCCTGCCAGATAATTTCTAAAAGCCTGTGATAATCCTGTGCTTTTACTTCACCTAATAAAACTGCCTGTTCTACCGGAACCATAATGCCAAGTTCGCCCACAGTAGTAATTCCGCTCATCACGCTGGCACCCCCATTGGTACTTCCAAGCCGGAGAGATAGCAGAACATCGGATAAATTATGGCTTTCTTCCATTTCCGGCAGCTTCATGCCGCAATATCCTCTGGTATTAATGTATAAAACCTTTCCTTTCTCTGCCAAAACCTGTGCCACAGCCAGTCCTGTCAATAAAGACAGCCCGTCATACCAGGGTGACAGCAGTCCTATGGTATGACCCTTCCTGCTTCCCCGCAGACAGATTTCCGTTGGATGCTCCGCCAGTAATGCATACATTTCCTGCAGGATGACATTGGCAGACTGGTACTTATAAATATGTGACAGTGCTGCCTCTCTTGCTCCCAGCCGCTCTTCTGCCAGACATACCATTTCTTCCTTTAAAGGAAGGTTCTCCGCTTCTTTTAATATTCCTGAATTAATCAGCCAGATATCTCTTTTTTCTCTATTTAAATCTGCCTCCACACTGTTCCAGTCTGTATATACTTCCGCCTTTGCCACATTTCCTGTCTCCAGCAGATATTCTGCCAGTTTATTTCCATAGGCACTGTCCGCATCGCAGATTGCAATTGATATCTGATTCATTACACCACCCCCAATGTCAGTAAATAGCCGCCCAGTACCGCCGGTGCCAGATGCATGCAGGAATCATCCATACCGGACTGCTCCCGGTAAGGCAGCCACTGTTTTTTCACCAGACTGCTCTGCATATAATTTCTAAAATACAGTATGCGCTGTAGTAATGTTCCCTGCCTTATCAGCCGGAACAATCCGTATACTGCCGCCAAACATAAGGAAAAAATAATTGTGTGAAGCACAATAGAATAATCTGTCATGCAGGATAGTGCCATAAAAAGCTTAATGTCTCCGGCTCCCATTGCATGCATCAAGAATAATAAATAGAATAGAATCACGGGAATTAACATCATTACTGTTACCAGTAAGATTCCCTTTTCTCCTTCTCCCCGGATATGCGCTGCATATCCTGTCATCACTCCCATACCCGTCAGCCAGTTCGGTATCTTTGACTTCCATAAGTCAAAGCAAACTGCCAGTCCAAGCATGATTATCACCAGTATTGTTATAATTCCTTCCCCCTTCGCTGTAATCGCATTATACGATGTCCCCATGACCTTGTACATGTCGAATTGGGAAAGTTTTTTCTTTCGTCACATTCCACAAAATATTACATCAGACGATATGCCATAATTCCATAAAGCAGGGTAAATCCTCCCGCTCCCAGCAGTCCCACCGTTGTAAGGCTCCATGGATTCAGTCCCACCATAATGTCTATGCCATTCTTCGAAAGCAGCTGGTTACAAAAAACAATTGCTGCCGCTCCTACCGCCATCCGGACAACAAAATTTACAACATACTCTGCCTTCTGCTTTATAATTCCGATTAACAGAACCAAAAGACAGATTCCTACGATTACTGCAATTCCTGTTTCCTTGCTCATGGTACTACCTCAAACCTTTTTTTGATTTCCGTTTCCTTACCATTAACATATTTTTCTGCCAAAAAAATATTCCTTTTTTTGTATAGATTGGATTTTTCTGATTATACTTAGTAAAAAGAGGATTTATTTTCCATAAAGAAAGTGGGGATCGTATTGTTTGGAATTGTAAAAAACACACCTGCGCCGGATGCCGGCTACCGCTTACTTTTAGATGATTTAAACCGGACAAAGAATGACTTGGACTTCGCATATGCGAATTTTCAGAATGTTGTAGAACCGGATCTGATTGATGCCTATATTTATGAAGTAAATGCCATGCAGCTTAAATATAAATTTCTGCTGCGCCGCTTAAAACAAAAAACAGAGGATTCTTACGCGAAGAATCCTCTGGAAGTATCTGACTCCTGAAAATTTTCATTTAATTGTTCTTTTCCATACGTCATACCCGCATATACCTGCTGGGTATTGTGCATTAAGGGTTCTGAAGTATCCTGCTTTGCGACCTCGCAGAAGGCCTGATACAGACCGCTCAGAACTCTTTTTGCATGGGCGATGCCATCGCCGCTCTGCTGATACATACTGCGCATCAGCTCTCTTCTGCAATAGGAATAAAGCGGATAGAGCTGTGGGGAAAGTTCATATTGAAAATTCAATGCCGCCTGAAGTTCTCCAATCACTGCATCAGCTTTCCGGACGGCTTCTTTGTATGCAGTAAAATCTTTTTCCTTCAGATTTTTTTCTGCTTCCTCAAGGTAAGAAAAACAGATATCATATAAAACCACTACCAGTTCACTGCGGTTACTCTGGGTAATCCTTCTGGTAAAGTCCTGCTTTGTTCTACTATCCATGACAGTCTCCTTTGATTACTGAAGTAACTGTAATACCTGCTGTGGAATGTCATTTGCCTGGGACAATACGGAAATTGCTGCCTGGGACAATACATTCTGCTGTGTATAATTGGTCATTTCCTCTGCCATATCTACATCTGAAATACGGGAAAGTGCAGATGTCATATCCTCGCTGGTCTCATTAAGACTTCCTACGGTAGAATCCAGACGGTTCTCACAGGCTCCGATGGCAGAACGTACGGAAGATACTCTTGCCAGTGCATTATCTAATGCAACGATTGCCCGGTCTGCTCCGGTTACGGTTGTTACATCTAAATCATCCAGATATAAGGTCTCGGTATCAATCTCAGGAATATCTACTTTAATGGTCTGGTTTTCATTGGCTCCTACCTGAAGATCCATGGTTCCAATGTCGGTCACTTCTAATTTAACAGTGCTTCCTGCGGCAAGTCCGCTCTTGGTAAGGAAGGACATTTCAAATCCATCACGGTCTGTAATAGTTACTTTATTGCCATCGACTGCGGCAGTTGCAGTGGTTGAAAATCCGCTTCCTGCGGCATGAATATCTACCTCAGCATTGGTTCCGTAAGATACTGCCGGTGTCATGGAATTAAATCCAAGCTGTGCTGCCAATGCAGCATCACTGATTGTGATTTCTACTTTACCGGTCTCGCCATATGCTGTGGATTCAAAAGAAAGCTTACCTCCATCTGCTTTTACGGTAGTCTCGCCTAACTCACCAGCTGTCCTGATTTTTTCAAAGACCTGCTCATAGGTATCGGTTGCTTCTATTTCTACGGATGAACTGTTAATTTTCATGTTACCGGACACTCCGATTGTTGCTGTCATATCATTAAATGCAACGGTATCTGCATCCTTCTTTGCAGTCTCAGCTGCCTGATTGATGGTTACGGTATAATCTGCTGCGGTTACATTACTGGATACTGCCATTCTTGTAGCGTTGGTTCCATATACTCTTCGCTGGATGCTGCCATCCAGTAAGGATTTAGTATTGAACTCGGTGTCCTTGCTGACACGGTTAATTTCTTTCTTTAATTCTTCTACTTCCTGCTGAATCGCTTTCTTATCATCCGGTGTATTGGAATCACTGGCTGCCTGTACAGAAAGCTCACGCATTCTCTGTATCAGGGAAGTCACTTCATTTAAGGCTCCATCGGTTGTCTGTAATACGGAAATACCATCAGACGCATTCTGGGATGCCTGGTCAAGTCCCTCAATCTGTAAATTTAATTTATTGGAAATTGCCATGCCTGCCGGATTATCTTTGGAATGATTGATTTTTAATCCGGAGGACAGACGCTCCATTGCCTCGGTTACTTTATTTTCTGTACGCAATAACTGTTTATTTGTAATTACCGCTGACATGTTATGGTTTACTTTCATTTATCTTAATTCCTTTCTTCCATTCATGCCCGCATCCTTGCGGTCTATCGACGTTCCATGTCTTATGTATTCTATATCGGACTACCCTTCTAAGGACTTAACTGCTTTTAAGAAACTTTCTGCCATTCCATAAAGTATCTTTGTCTGAACTTTCGTATCCGAAGGATTCTTTTCTTCCGACCTGTCTGTATCGTTTAAAGAAATATCTGCATCATGTCGGATTCCGTCTTTCTTTATTTCTCCGGTCATATAGCTGATGCTGACTTCCTGTCCCGGCTCCTGTGCAAAAAGATTTTCCCACTCTTTCGCATAGCTTTCAAATAATGCAGTTGTCTCTTTGGATTCTGCTGCAATATAACCGGAAATCTTTTCCTTTCCGGCACGAAGCTGTGCTGCCACTCTTCCTAAGCGGTCTGTCTCAAAGACGATGTCTACCAGACCTTTCTTTTCTTCGCCACGGACAATCTTAAGAGACACATTGCAGGTCTCGCCCTGTACCAGCACCGGAATCGCATATTCTTCTTTTTTTGCCGCCGTACTTCCCAAAGCAATCTGGGTATGCATCATTTTCAGCTCCTGCAAATCAAGGTTTGTAAGATTATCCTCCGACATCATCATGGTCTTCATGACATTCTCTGCGGTATCTGCCAGCTTCCGCTGGGCTTCCGCCATTTCCTTCGGCGTCTTAACTGCCTCTGCAAAATCAGAAAATATTTTTTCTTTGATATTTTCCAGTTCCTCTGACAGATTTTCGCTCCGGTCTGCCATCTTAAACAGACGGTTAAATACCTGATTCCGGTTATTCATATAATCTGCCGCTGCAAGCACCCGGTTGACGGTTGCCGGCATATCAAGCTGTTCTAACCACTCATAGACTTCCTGTGGTGCCGCTGCTGCCTGGGACAGCTCCTGTACCTGTTCCTTCCGGTAAGCTGCCTCTGTTTCTTCTTTCTGCTCCACTTCTTTCATGGCATCCGCAAGCTCTTCCGGTGTCATGGAAAGCCATTTTTCATCTTCCATAAATGGTGCAATCTTCTCCGGTGCCAGTCCGTCTTTCACATCGGAAAGCTTATTCTTCTGGTAAGCTCCCTCTATCTGTTCCGTAATGGAAATGCCTGCGCCTTCCTTGGTCTGCACACCACCAAAATCATCATCTACCTGATAATCCATGGCACCATGCTTTGCGGAACGAACCTGTGTCAGAAGTCCACGCAAGGTAATATCTCCACCCTGCTGTAGCAAAGCTCCGATTGCCGCGCCATCTGTTTTTTCCACCTGACGGATCAGCCTGTATACACCAATGTATGCACTACGTTCTTTTTCACTGATTTCCTTATTCTGCTCTAATTTATAAAGGTATTTACTGAATTTTTCTTCTTCGGTAATGCCCTGTTCTTCCTGAATCTGCTCAGATACGGTATTTATCTCTTCAAAGCTCATATCCAGTGGATTCATGCCTTCTTTTATCATGGTACGCACAACCGCCGGTTTTAAATGGTCAAATGCCCGCTGCACTTCTTCATCTGCAGCCTTCATTTCCGCAATATTTTCCGGTGTCAGCTCCATCTGGTTATAGGCTAAAATTCTGACGGCACGCTGATTTCCATAGCTTGTCTCCAAGCCTAAATCCTTTAAAATATCATCCACATTGCGGAATGCCTTGGAAATAGAATCTCCCATGTCCTGACGAGGTGCTGTCATCATGGTCTCATATCGTTCTCCTGCCTTTTCAAAGGTTTCTTTTAAGGCAGCTCCATCTTCATAGAGACTCTGCAATGTTGTTTCATCTACCGGATGGATTCCAAGGGCATATGCCGGCATCGCTTTTAATGCTTCGGATGTGTCCATGACATTCTGGAACAATGCCACATCAGCTTCCTTTGGTGCAATGCCATCCCCGGAAAGGAGTCTGTTGTAATATTCGTTTTCCTGTGTTTTCAGTTCTTCCACCAGCTGGGACAATTCCATGGTATCAATGGAAATTCCCTTCTTCAGTAAAGAAAGGTTCGCTTCACTAGTCATTTTCAGTCTGGTTTCCTCTAACTGTCTTCTTGCAGTCAAAAGGTCTAAGCCGCTTTTCGTATAAGCAGTTTTATCTGCTGCGGTTGATACTTTGCTATCCTTTTTATCAATTGCATCTGCTGCTTTTTTCAGATTCTCAATAGTAAGCGGTTCCCCGGAATTTACCACATAGGCAAGCTCCTCATCTGTTACATTGGTAATGACATCCAACGCATCCTGCGCCTGCTCCTTGAAATCATCCCCGGAAAGTACGGCATCCTGCGGACGGATTCCATTGGAAATTGCCTCTGCCGCTACCGTTACGATTTCTTCCTCACCAAGCGGAAGCTGTAACTGCTGCAAGGTGGATAACTTCTCCAAATTCTCTGCAGTCAGTGGAATACCATTTTCAATGAGCCATCTGCCATCTGCCATATTCTGCTCATTGACATCCATACCGCTTTCAGATATTACAGCTTCTATCTGCTGTTTTAACGCATCATAATCAAGGTCTGTCATCTGCTGGATTCCAGCATAGGTTGCACTTCCGGAAAATTCTGCTTTGTACAAATTGGCAGTGGTAACCGGCAGCTCATTATCCAGCATATATTTCATGCTTCCTTCATCCGGTGTATGAAGTTCTTCCATCATATTGGCAGTCTCTGTAATATCTTTTACATTATTCTCTGTCACCGGAATATTTACGGTATTCAGGGCTGATTCAATATGCTGTGCCATTGCAGTGCTTCCTGCCATTGCTTCAATCTGGGCATCACTAAGTCCGTCCCCGAAATAGCTGATGTCTTCTCCTGACTTTGCCAGACGCATCTTCATCTTATCGGTCTCGGTTACTACCGTTGGAATCTCGGTATCTGTCAGGGAAAATCCATCCTCTTCCATTGCTTTTACATCTTTTCCCGTAGTATGGTCTGATGCAAAAAGCATCTCATTTTTCATCTGGGTTGCGTCCAGATTGGATGCCTGCTCCTTAATCTCCTCTAAGGCATTTCCCTCTTTTTCCGGCTTGCCATAAGTCGGCTGCTCTAACAGACGGTCTGCCTTTCTGTCTTTTTCTATTCTTACAATGGATGCGTCCTTCTTCGCAGCTGCCACATTGTCCTGTCTGGCGTTTCCTGTCACTACTACATTGGCATCCATTTTCTGATTCTGTTCTATCCGCATGAAGTTCCTCCATTTTCACGGTCTTATCAAATGTCCTGCTATTTTATTATGTCGGCTGATTGGGAGAAAAACTTAAGAAGGCAGCGAAAAACCAGATAGCCATTTTCTTATAAAAGAAAGAACTATCTGGTTCTATGATTTTTTTATATCATTACTTTTATTTTACAGTTCTTCCGGTTTTGCCACTTCATAATCAGACCAGTTAGAAAGTGTGCTTGCTCCGGACATATCTGCACTGTCATTGTAGTTTTCTACTGTGATGGTATAGGAACTGGTTCCTTTTACATATACGGTTCCGTCCTCACTTTGAATGGTAACGGTATTGCCATCTTCGTCTACAATGGTTCCTGCATTGGAAAGGGTGCTCAATGTACTGTTGCCGGTTACAATCCATGTGCTTCCTTTTTCAATGGAAAGGGCACAATAACCGTCTCCGCCATTTCCGGCATAGGTCTCATCATCTATAATTGCGCCGGTTAAGGTACTGTTATCCATCATATAGAAATCAAGCTGGCTGATGCTGTCCCAGATGATGTCGCCTTCCATTTCCTGACTGCTGGCAGTAAAGAGACAGTCCGCTCCGTTTGCACCGCTTTCTCCCCAGCCACGCTGGTTATTATTTCCGGTACATCTTAAGAAGAAATCATTGTCTGATGCATAACTGATATCCACATTGGAAAGTGTAATGGTGGATTCTGTATTGGTGGTGTAGAACATGCCGCCGTTTTTGGCCGTAAGGCTGCCGCCCTGCATCTCAAAGGTACTGTTACCGACTTCAGAATCACCGGACATGCTCTGGTATAAAATCACATTCCAGGTGCAGTCATTCTGATCATCATCACTCATATTTCCGGTTAAATCGGAATCGTAAAGACGGATGGTATTCAATCCTTCAATGCAGACTGCCTCTGAACCGTTTGCTGTAAGGTCTGCGTCATTTACGGTAATGTCGGCGGTGCTGTAGATAGCAGGAGAGCCTACGCCATTGGAGGTATAACTTCCACCATCTACTACCATGGTTCCGCCTCCACGGTCACTTCGAATGGCTGCGGAGGACTGTCCATTGGTCTCCACATTCAAATCCCATGCATATAAGGTTCCGCCGCCTGCTACATGGATTCCACCGGATGTATCCTTCTGGGTGGTAATATCCGTATCTGCTACATAAGTAGTTCCATCACCATAGGAAAATACACCTGCTGCACCTTTCGAATCGGTTGTTATGGTGCTTCCACTGATATATGCTGTTCCGTCGGTATTCAAAATTGCTGCGCCAACTCCATAGAAACTGGAATTATCACCGCCCTGGCTGTCTTCTGAAGTACGGTCAACGGAAATATTTTTTAAGGTTACATTGGCTCCGTCAAAAATGTGAATCGCATTTTCATCGGTTCCTTCTGATGTATAGCTTTCTCCATCCACCTCGGTATCTTCGGTAAATTCAGTCACTGCATCATAGGAATCTACGCCGCCCTGGCTCATTCCGCCGCCCGGCATACCGCCCTGGCCATCTATTACGGTAATGGTTAATGCATTGCCATCCTCATCAAAGGTAATGCTTACGGTATCGCCTTCTGACAAATCAGAAAGGCTCATCTCCTGAGACGGCATTTCTGGTGGCTGATTTCCGTTTTCGTTATTATTGTCACTGCTGTCGCTGTTGCTATCATCGGACGGTTTCTCCGGTGGCTGCTCCATATTCTTACTGTCACTGTTGGAAGAAGTCTCGCTGACTTCTGTTCCGTCGGCGTTATTCTCCGGTGCCCCGCCATTTCCCGGTGCCTCACCATTTCCCGGTGCTTCACCATTTCCCGGTGCTTCGCCATTTCCCGGTGCCCCGCCATTTCCCGGTGTTTCGCCATTTCCCGGCGCACCACCCATTCCCTGGCGGCTGATGGTTGTATCATCCGTTACGGTTATGGTCTTTTCTTCTCCGCTCAGTGTAAGCGTTCCGTCATCGGAACTGTATGTTCCAACCTCTATCGTAATGGAATCATCACTGACGCTGCTGACCTCGCCATATAAGGTATCGCTTTCCTCTGCCTCCGTAGAAACCTCCGTGTCGGTTGCTGTATTGTTTCCGCATCCGCTTAAAGTTGAAAAACTAAGTACAAGTCCTAACATTATAATAAGATATTTTTTCTTCATATTTCATACTTCCTTTCTGTGTGCTCTTCTTTGTTTCTGTACACAGTATAGGAAACGAACTTTAGTTGTACCTTAGTTTTCCTAAGGAAATATGTGAAGTTTCTGTGTCTTTTAATTACAAATTTCCAATCCTAAAATTCTACGATTACAGTCTCGTTCTGTACTACATCCATTCCGGTATGAAGCTTCATATCCGGGTACTCATCTCCGTTGGTAAATACCAGAATGCAGGTTTTCTCATATCCCTGAGCTTTGATTTTCTCCGGGTCAAATTCTAAGAGCTTGTCTCCCTCTTTTACTTTCTGTCCCTGTTTTACAAAGTAGCGGAAACCATCTCTATTTCCCGCCTTTCTTTTCTTTTTTCACTTCTATGCTGCCAAGCCAGGTTGGTTTACATAACTATAGGCAACATTCTTTCTACTGTTCTTTGCTTTCTTTTATGAAATACGCCTTTTCCTTTGTCTCCTTTTCATTGCTTTCATAATCAAGCTGATACAAAAAGGAAAACATGCAATCCAATATAAAATGGAACGCACTGTACACGGCAAAGGTGTCTATCTTTTCTTCATAGGAATACTGCTCCTGGATGTCCACCAGGATGACTTCCTGACACATTTTCGCCACGGAGCTGTCTGGCGTTGCCGTAATTCCTACGCAGTACCGTTTATTCTTTTTCAAAAGCTTTAAGCTTTCTACCACATCCCGGTTTTCGCCGGACTGGGAAATTGCAAGATTGACGGTGTGCTCCGTTGCTGTCAGCGCATAGCCCGGCAGGAAACAGGAACTCATCGTCAAGTTTACTATTTTACCAAAACGCAGCATTTTCTGTTGAAATTCCAGTGCTACTGTAGCAGAGGTTCCGACACTGAAAATATTAATCATATCGGCTCTGCTCATCCGCTGTACAATGCGGTGCAGCTGGTTATAATCAAATCCAGACACTGTTTTTCGTATGGTCTCATGATTTAATTTTGCAAGTTTCCTTGCAATCTGTTCAAAAGAGTCATTTCCCGAAAAAGGATAGTTTGCATCTACCACGCCCTGATTTGCAAATGCTTCATATTCTGAATAAAAAAGAATCTGAAATTTTTTATATCCATCCAATCCCAGCTTTCTACAAAATCTTGTGATAGTAGACGGCGACGAAAAAGTCGCACGAGCCAAAGACTGAATGGACATATTTTTTACATCAAACCCATTTTTCATCAAATAAGCTGCAATACTTTTTTCAACATCTGTAAAGTCTGCCTGCTTCATCAGTTTTTCTATAATCATAGCATTTCCCTTTCTTCCGGTAGCCTTTGCCAAATAATTTTACATTTATTTTAGCAGAGAATCCGCCGGAAAAAAAGGTAAGATATTGTAAATTACCTAAAATATGCTTTGCGGGTTTCCCGCGTAAACTATATTCTAGTCATATTCTTTTACTTTACCGCTCTTAAGCAGGAATGCTGTAATTCCGAATCCTAAAACAATAGATACGATAATTCCTACGCAGTACATTGGGAAGTTGACACATCCAAACCATCCACTGAAAGCAAGCAGTCCTGAGAAGGAGAAGTTTGTTGCTGCAACACCGCCGATTCCAAGAACTAATCCTGCTGCTGCACCGGAAACAATCATTGTTCCAAGCAACCATTTGCTTCTTAAAATGATACCGTAAAGTCCAGGCTCTGTAATACCGCAAAGTGCATTGGTAAATGCTGCTGAACCTGCAGTTGTCTTGTCTCCTGCATTTTTTGCAAATACTGCTACTGCAAGGCAGATTCCAAGTGCTGCGTAATTACCCATTCCACCTGCTGCCAGTGCCGGCTCAAAGCCCTGCTCTGCCATAATTCCAAGAAGAATCGGAGTAACTGCCCAGTGCATACCAAGAAGAATTACTAAGGAGAATAATCCACCAAATACAACGCCTACCAAAATCTTGCTTGCGCTTACAACACCGTAAACGGCATTAATTCCATTTGCAACAAGTCCGCCCAGCGGTCCAAATACAAGAATGCTAAGTGGAACGAATACAATCAGGCATAAGAACGGAACAAGGATAAACTGTACTACCTGTGGCAAAATCTTTTTCAGCCATTTTTCAAAATAGCTCATGCAGAATACTGCCAGTAAAATCGGAATGAAGGAACCGCTGAAGTTATATGCGGTAAAGTTAATACCCAATAAGGAAGCTTTCTCACCGGTTACCAGAAGGTCTGCTACTCCAGGATACATAATGGATGCACCCAGTGTTACGGCTACATATGGATTACATTTAAAATGTTTTCCTGCTGTAAATGCCAACAAAATCGGGAAGAAATAAATCAGCGAATAAAAAATAGCATAAAAGGTCTGGTAAGTAAGACCTGCGCTGTCTACTACGCCAAGGTTTGCCAGTAATCCAATTAATCCGGATGCGATACCACCGGTTGCCAGAATCGGAATATACGGTGCATATACATCGGACATCATTTTTGTAAATCTGTCTAAAAGTCCGACTTTCTTCTTTTCGCCATCCACAGCTTCTGCTGGATTTTCTGCTTTTAATTTGGATTTCAGTGCCGGAACTTCTGCAAGCTGTGCATAAACATCACCTACATTTGGTCCGATTAATACCTGATAATATCCGGAGCCGATTAAGGTTCCCAGTACACCTTTTACTTTCTTTAAAGAAGCCTGATCAAATTTTGCTCCATCCTTTAATGTAAAACGGAGTCTTGTTGCACAGTGAATACAATTTTCAATATTATCTGTGCCACCCACGCCGGCGATAACCGCCTGAATTAATTCTGAGTAGTCTTTCATTCGTATTACCCCTTTCTTTTGTGTAATTCACATTTTTTTATATATTTAATCCTGCTGCAAACCCTTCAAAATTTGCATTCATAATGTTTGATGGACTGATACAGTCCCCAATTGCTATAGTATCTTTACAAATTCCGTAAAATGCTTCTACAAGCTTTTTCTGTGCCGAAAGTCCGGTAGAAAGAATCAGGTTGTCATAAGAAATACCCTTCTCTTCTCCCTTTTCATCCTTATAAACGACAACATCTTCTTCGATTCTGCTGCAACCGCATTTTAACAGGCTGTGAAGATTCTCATACTGTAAAAACTTCTGACGTAATGCTTCCCGGTATAAAGAGTTGGCATTTGCTGCCAGTGTATCGGTCAGTTCCAGAATGGAAACATTCTTTCCCTGCTCGGCAAGCTCTAATCCTATTTCGCATCCAATACTTCCTCCGCCAAGGATTACTATCTCCTGTCCTAACTGCTCCGGATGCATAATCGCTTTTGTTGCAAGCTGTACCTTTGGATTATCAATTCCCGGAATCGGAAGAACCCGCTCTGTAGCACCAAGGGCAACTATCAATGAATCCGGCTGAAGCTCTTTTATAGACTCCGGTGTTGCTTCTGTGTTCAGACGAACCTCTATCTTTCTTTTTGCCATCTGAGTCCGATAGTATTTTAACAGCCGTTTGATTTCTTCCTTGTGTGCTTCCTTTTCAATGAAGCGAAGCATGCCGCCCAGTTCACTTTCCTTTTCCAGTAATGTAACCTGATGTCCCCGGTCATATGCTGTCATGGCAACTTTCATGCCTGCCGGTCCTCCGCCAACGATTACCACATGCTTTTTCTCTTTTGCTTCCGGCAAATCCAGCCCCGATGGAACAAATTCCTCATTATGATATCTTGGATTTACCGAACAGCCTACATTCCAATGGTCTGTGGAAATGTGATAACAGTTGGAGCATCTGAGACATGGAACAATGTCTTCCGGATGTCCTTCCAGTGCCTTCTTCGGCCAGTTCGGATCTGCCAGAAGTGTTCTTCCAAATGCCACCATATCCACATAGCCCTTTGCAATAATCTCATCGGCCATTTCCGGTGTCATAACGGCACTGACCACAGAAACCGGAATCTTAAGCTCCTGCTTTGCAATTTTTGCCCATTTGAGATTCGGCATTTCTTCTTCCAGATTGGTTGTGATACAATGCACATTTGCCTCAAATACTTTATCGATTCCCGATGAAATCTGAACGGTATCCACATACTGCTCTGCCTGTTTCAGGAAGTACATTACATCTTCAAAGCTTATGGAATCTTCAATCCATTCATAGGCGCTGACACGCATATCAATCGGATAATCTTTTCCAACTGCTTTCCGGACAGTTTCTAATATCCGAAGTGGAAAACGGCTGCGGTTTTCAATACTTCCGCCGTAGGAATCTGTCCGGTGATTGTAATGTGGGGAAAGGAACTGTGCCGGAAGCCAGCCATGTCCGAAGTGAAGAAAAATGGAATCGAAACCAATTTTTCTCGCACTTGCTGCGGTCTCGGCATACCACTGCAACGTTTCTTCCATCAACGCTTCATCCATTTCCTTTACTTCCACTCCATCCGGGCGGATAAATCCAGACGGTCCTTTCGCATAATCCACCGTTCTTGCATCCTGTCCTGCGTGAAAGATTTCGATAGAAGCTTTCGCTCCTCCTTTGTGAATCTTAAGCACTTTCTTTCTGGTTGCTTCTCTTTCATACTTGGCAAATGGATACGGTTCTTCCGGACTTGCAAAACTGGAACGTCCCGGTTCTACTATTGCATGTCCTGCAATTACAAGTGCTGCACCGCCCAATGCTTTTTCTTCAAAATCATCACCTGTCGGTGTTGCCACAATTCTATTTTTTAATATCATTCCATTAATAGAAATTGGCTGAAATAAATGATTATACACGTTCTTCTCCTTTCTGCTGTATTTTATTTACTTTCATCTTAAGGCACTTAAATCACAGAAACAAGCCATCGAAAACAACTGGAAAATATTTTTCACAATCTGTATTTTTTCATCATTTATTTATGAAATTTATTATCTTTTTATAATTTTTGGCTTCACTTTTTGCTTATATTTACTTTTATGTAATACTAAAATAGCCATCTAGAATTTCATCCAAATGGCCTGCTAATATACGTATTATTATTTTTTTAACCTGTCATACAAAACAATTTCTTCACCTGTACTCAGATTACATTTCTTTTTATATAACAGGGTCCAGGAAGCCTGATTCTTGGTATAATTCTTTTTTCCTTCCGGAAAGAATGACCTGCAAAAATAATTCTTAGAGTTACAGTTACCTCTTTTCTCCCCAATACAATCTCATATTCAGTATTTAAAAGTGGAAGGAAAGCACTTACACAATCTTTTATATTTCGAATAAAGCCAGTTCCTCCTAATTTCATGTAAACTACGAAAATCACATTTTAAGTGGTGCTCGTATTATCTCGGTGCCTGCGTAAAAGAAAGGCTCTGCTAAAATTAGCAGAGCCTCCGACATTTTCTTTCGAAACCCACGGTCTCTAGCCAGATTGTGGTAAATGTCAAACCCTTATAAAGCTCGTAAGGCACTGCTCTCTGGCACAACACCTTACCTCCACGCTTGGCAGACACTCAAGTTGCCTGTCTTTAATATTATACTAATCACATTGAAAAAATATGTCAATCCATAATTCTTAATTTTATAAAAAATTCATATTTTCCACTCATGCGATTTTCTTCTGTCCTCTACATTACCCGGAATACTGCGACACCAAATGGCGGCAATGGATAGGAAATGGAATACTCTTTGCCATCGCATTCCGACTTCACTGCCTTGTAGCTTGCCGGTCTGCTCTTATCTGCTTCTGTACCGCCGAAACGGACTTCATTGCTGTTTAACAGCAGATGGTAAGTACCTTTCTTTGGTACACCTACACGGTAATCATCTCTGGCTACCGGTGTCATGTTGCAGACAAAGAGAAGTGAGTTCTTGCCATTCTTGCTCTTGCGGACAAAGCTGTAGATGCTTCGGTCTGCATCATCTGCATTAATCCATTCAAATCCGTTCCAGTCACTGTCCTGCTCATACATTGCCGGATATTTCCGGTAAATGTGAAGCAGTTCACGGAAGTATTCATTTAACTGTCTGTGACGTGGTTCTTCCATAAGATACCAGTCTAATTCACGCTCTTCGCTCCACTCACGAAGCTGTCCGAAATCCTGTCCCATAAAAAGGAGCTTCTTGCCCGGATGTCCCATCATAAAAGAGTATGCGCTCTTTAAATTGCGGAATTTATCTTCGTCATCACCCGGCATCTTCTCCCACATGGATTTCTTCAGATGCACCACTTCATCATGAGACAGCACCAAAATGTATTTTTCAGAGCTGTTATAACTCATGGCGAAAGTCATCTTGTGATGATTATTTTTACGGAAATACGGGTCTAAGGACATATAATCCAGGAAATCATGCATCCATCCCATATTCCATTTGTATGTGAAATTCAATCCGCCCTTGTCTGCCGGTCCGGTTACCATCGGCCATGCGGTAGATTCCTCTGCAATCATGACAGTACCGTGATTTCTTCCGGTGATTAAAGTATTGATATGGCGGAAGAATTCGATAGCTTCTAAGTTCTTGTTCTCGCCATATTTGTTAGCAATCCACTGTCCGTCCTTCTTGCCATAGTCAAGATATAACATGGATGCCACCGCATCTACACGGAGTCCGTCAATGTGATAATGTTCAATCCACATTAAGGCACTTCCGATTAAGAAGTTCTTTACTTCTGATTTGCCATAATCGAAAATTTTGGTACCCCACTCCGGATGTTCGCCCATGCGTGGGTCGGCATATTCATATAATGGACAGCCATCAAAGTCAGCCAGTCCGTGGGCATCCTTCGGGAAATGTGCCGGTACCCAGTCCAGAATAACGCCGATGCCATGCTTATGCAGGTAGTTTACCAGATAAGCAAAATCCTCCGGCGTTCCATACCGTGAAGTCGGTGCATAGTAGCCGGTTACCTGATAGCCCCAGGAGCCATCGTATGGGTATTCAGAAATTCCCATTAATTCTACATGGGAATATCCCATTCCTTTAACATACTTCGTCAGTGCCTCTGCCATTTCACGATAGGAATAATATCCATCATCCTCTCTTCCCGGATGGCGCATCCAGGAACCCAGATGTACCTCGTAAATCGCCATTGGCTCTGCATAAACATCTTCTGTCTGTTTCCGTTTGTCCATCCACTTATCGTCAGTCCATTTGAAATGCTCAATGTCTGCAATACGGGATGCTGTTCCCGGACGTACCTCTGCATAGTTGGCATATGGATCTGCTTTATACAATTTCCGTCCATCTGGTGTGATAATCAGATATTTGTATAAGTCTCCCAGCTCTGCCTTTGGAATAAATGCTTCAAAAATTCCAATTCCCGCCGGCTCTAACCGCTGCATCGGATTTGCTGTCTCATTCCAGTCATTAAAGGTTCCAATGACATAGACTTCTGCAGCATGTGGTGCCCAGACATCGAAAAGAATCCCCTTTTTCTTCCTTCTCTCTGCCGGATGAGCTCCCAGTTTCTTGTAAATATCATAGTGTGTTGCCTGGCCAAATAAATACATGTCCAGTTCTGTGAAGTTCCCCATTTATACTACACCTCATTTCTTTCTTTCCTATTCTTCGAAATCCTTTTCATGAAGAATGACATAATCATCATCTTTGTATTTCTTCGAGAAAAATACTTTCTTAATGCTGAATTTCTCGGAATTGGCAATTGCTTCGTCCACGATTTCTTTCACCTCAGTCAGCGTGGTCGCTCTGTCTAAGCGTTGAATGTTACTAATTCTGTTGTATAGAGCAAGAACCGCCATCTCATCTATTTCATAGGTCAGTTCGTGGGCATACGATTTTGCAAAGGATACCAGCTCATCACTGGTAAATATCGGAAGCGTAATCTTCTCGGTAAATCTTCTGGCAAAGGACTCATCTCTTCCCATTGCTTTGGTGATTCCCTCTCTGGTATCTTCTGCGATTACAAGAATTCCGGTATCATCTGCTTCTAATGCCAGTGATAATTTCACGGCTGTCTCCCGGTTGATTCCTCCGATTTTTTCTATAATAAGACATCCACCGGCAACTTTCTTTAAAAGCTCCGGGATATTTTTCTGGTTTAATGAAACGGCATCTATCTTTCCGACACGCTTGCCCGGCTTTCCAATTTCATTCTGGATTGACTTCACCAGTGCAGTGGCAAGTACGGTCTTACCGCTTCCTCTTGCTCCCTGAATCAGGATATTTCCACCCTTGATTCCCTTTTCTAAATGTTCAATGGAGCCTTCCATTGCCTGGCAGATTTGCGGTTCCATTCCGGATACCGGAACAAAATAAGTAAAGATAGCTTTCTGCTCCTTGGAAAGATGGGTAATCGGTTTTCTCTCTCCGATGTTATCCTCATCTAAATCCGGCTCTGCAATCTCCGGAAGTTTCTCCTCCAGCTTTGCATCCTCTGTCTCAGCTTCCGGTTCTAACTGTATCTTCGGTAAGACTTCCTCTGATTCTGTTGCTGCCACTTCTTCTGCAATATCATCCGGCAGTGCAATCTCTGGAAGTTCTTCTTCCGGAGAAAGTTCTGTCATTTCTTCTGTGCCAGCCGGATCTTCTTCATCGGCAGCTGCAATACCTTCTCCTTCCGGAATTTCCATCGCATCTGCTGCACCTGCAGCCAGCTCTCCGTTCTGTCCCGGTACACCGGCAGCTAAGAATTCGTCGATTTTCGCATTTGCCTGGCTGATGGAATCAATCTGCTGCTGCAAAATATCATTCATATTGGCAACAAGTTGTCCGGCTTCTTCCTCCGGCAGCTTGCCCAAGTATTCTTTTTCTAATAATTCTTTGGAGGTAAGTCCTGCATCCAGCTGCGGAATTACATCTGCAAGACGCTCCATGATATCTCCGGCTTCTGCTAATGCCTTTGCCTTGGCAGATTCTAACTTCTGCTGCTCCGCTTCCTGCAATGCTTTTTCTGCGGCACGCTTGGTCTTCTCCCACTCCTCTAAAATATCCTGTATGCTCATCTGTCCGGTAATCTGTGCTTCTAATGCACTCTTCTCCGGAACTACCATGCGCATCTGACCATCATAATCCTCACCTAACATCTCCTGGAAATTAATTTTCAGGGAGCCATCGATTTCTTCATCGGTTGGGATATCTGCAAAACGCTCTTTCTGTGCTTCTTCATCCTGTGGAATCTGCAAATACGGAATCTCTTCTACAATTTTCTTGATGCCCTGCATGGTATCTGCCACTTCTTCTTTCTCTGTGGCATTCATAATCTGCTGCATGCTGCGGGCTAATTCTTCCTGCAGGTTTACCGTATTAAATTTCTCAGCATTGGTGGTTACCGGTTTAATCTGTACCGGCTCCTTGATAATCTCACCGGATTCCAGATAATCCTCCGGCCGCACTTCCACGATGCCGTCCTTCCGCTGTTTAAACTGGCGGTACTTGTCCTCCTGTGCCCGGTTTAATGGCTGATAAAGCATCTTTAATTCCAGTGCTTTCTCTACATATGGACCATCGCCAAACCAGAGAATCAGTTCATCACAGGCATTGATGCATTCTTCGCTGCGCCCTGCCTGATGATATAAATATGCCAGTTCAAATGCCCATTTCTCGGTATATTCCTGTTCCTTTAATTCTTCGAGAATCTGAATTAAGACATCCAGACCTGCACCCTTTGCTTTATTCATCTCATAGCGGAGAATATATTTCAAATTATCATGGGGTGCAATCTCTACAAACTCATCATAATATTCCTGTGCTTCATCAAAATCCTTCGTTTTGATGGCAATCTCTGCCAGCTTATAGATAATCATTCGTCCGATAGGCGAACGGTCATATGCCATCAGGAGAATCTCTTTTGCTTCATCATAACGACCAATCTGTGCATAAATATCTCCGGCCTTCATCAGTGCGTTGACATTACGGACCTTTCGCCAGTTGATACTGTCAGCAATTTCAGCAGCTTCTGTATACTGCTTCTTCGCCATCAGATTTTTTATTTCATCTAGTTTTAATTTGTATTCATATTTATCCAAAATATGTCACCTCAATATCTATTTCAAGTAATCTTAAATTCGTCTTTTTTCGTCAGGGTATACTGACCCCAATTATTGTTTTAAGTGTACCATAAGGGGTGCCTTCTGTCAAAAATAATCGAACCGGCACGACGGACTTTTTCATGTTTAAAAAAAATGTGCCTTGGCACATTCTCGCCCCTGCGGCGGTCGCTTGCGACATCTACCTTATACGCCGCAG
>OIYY01000198.1_pt1 | contig 46497 bp, 41 predicted proteins | sample 1588341 | NCBI WGS metagenome assembly OIYY01 (sample SAMN03283287) | human gut metagenome | biome: human-associated habitat; material: feces | host: Homo sapiens | place: Peru | collected 2012 | reverse complement strand
TTGATAACGCCGATTCTTAAACCGGTTGGATTACATTTCTGTCCCATTTAACTTTCCTCCTCGCTTAGTCTTCCAATTCCTTAACGGTAATTGTGATGTGTGATGTTCTCTTATTGATTCTGTAAGCTCTGCCCTGTGCTCTTGCCTGAATTCTCTTGAGAGTAGGACCTGCAGTTGCATTGCAGTAGCTTACTACTAATCTTGATGTGTCCATATTGTTATTGTTCTCAGCATTTGCGATTGCTGACTTGAGAACCTTCATTACAGGCTCGCAAGCTGCTTTCGGTGTGTACTGAAGAATAGCCATTGCCTTGTCAGCAGGCTGATTTCTGATAAGATCAAGAACAATCTGCACCTTTCGAGGAGAGATACGGACATAAGTTGCTTTAGCTGTTGCTTCCATAATAATTCTCCTTTCGATTACTTAGATGTCTTTGAGCCTGCATGGCCTCTGAATGTTCTTGTCGGTGCAAATTCACCGAGTTTGTGTCCAACCATATCCTCTGTAACATATACAGGAACATGCTTTCTTCCGTCATGAACAGCAAATGTGTGTCCTACGAATTCAGGGAAGATTGTTGAACTTCTTGACCAAGTTTTAATAACTTGCTTGTCGCCTGAAGCATTAAGAGCTTCTACTTTCTTATAAAGGCTGTCTTCTACATAAGCACCCTTTTTTGTACTTCTACTCATTGGTTAATCTTCTCCTTTCTTCTTATTTACCGTTACGACGGCGAACGATCATCTTGTTAGATGCCTTCTTCTTATTGCGTGTCTTATAGCCGAGAGCAGGCTTGCCCCAAGGAGTGCAAGGACCAGGACGGCCGACAGGTGATTTACCTTCACCACCACCGTGAGGGTGGTCATTAGGGTTCATTACAGAACCACGAACTGTAGGTCTCCAGCCCATGTTGCGCTTACGACCTGCTTTACCAATCTTAACATTAGCGTGGTCAGTGTTACCAACAACACCAACTGTTGCCATACATTCTCTTGGTACATTGCGAAGTTCGCCTGAAGGAAGTCTGAGAAGTGCATAAGCACCTTCAAGAGCCATAAGCTGAGCGCTGTTACCTGCTGAACGAGCAAGCTGAGCACCGTTGCCAGGATAAAGCTCTACATTGTGTACGATAGTACCTACAGGCATATCTTTAAGTGCAAGTGCGTTACCTGCTACGATATCTGCGTTAGGACCAGCCATAACTGTGTCGCCAACTTTAAGACCTTCAGGAGCAGTGATGTAGCTCTTTACACCGTCTTCATACTGAATAAGAGCGATATGTGCGCTTCTGTTTGGATCATATTCGATGGTCTGAACAGTTGCAGGCATATCAAGTTTGTTTCTCTTGAAATCGATTACACGATATTTTCTTCTGTTTCCGCCGCCACGATGACGAACTGTTATTCTACCGTAAGAGTTACGGCCTGACTTCTTATTGAGTGGCTCAAGAAGTGACTTTTCAGGAGCAACCTTTGAAAGTGAAGAATAATCAGTTACTGACATATTTCTGCGAGAAGGAGTGGTCGGCTTGTAATTCTTAATTGCCATTATTTTTCTCCTTTTTGGATAACTTTGCGAAAGGATGGCACCTTTCATACCTCATCATCCGAAATACTTTGTTATATACTAATTATATATAGGTTGTATGATTACATCATATCGTTGAAGAATTCAATTTCTTTTGAATCTTCGGTAAGAGTAACGATTGCTTTCTTCCATGACGGAGTGTAGCCTTCGTGCATACCCTGACGACGCTTTTGACCTCTAACATTGATTGTGTTTACCTTAGCAACCTTTGTGCCTGGGAAAACAGCTTCAACAGCCTTAGCGATTTCGATTTTGTTTGCATCCTTTGCAACCTTGAAGGTATATTTCTTCATCATAATGCCCATCATTGATTCTTCAGTGATAATTGGCTTTAAGATAATGTCCTGAGCTGTTCTCATTATGCATATACCTCCTCAATCTTCTTTGCTGCGTCCTTTAATACAACGAATGAATCGCAGTTAAGGATATCGTAAACGCAAAGTGTGTTTACAGTAGCTACCTTAACACCTTCGATGTTACGAGCACTCTTGTAAATTGTTTCATTGCTCTCAGCTGTGATGATGAGAGTTTTCTTAGCTGCTTTAAGACCGCTGAGCATTGCAACAACATTCTTTGTTTTAATGCCGTCAAACTCGACCTTATTAACAACCATCATTTCGCCTGCTGCAACCTTTGATGAAAGTGCAGACTTCATAGCGAGTCTTTTAACCTTCTTGTTAAGGTTAACTGTATACTTTCTTGGCTTTGGACCAAGTGCGATACCGCCGTGTGTCCACTGTGGACTTCTTGTTGAACCCTGACGAGCTCTACCGGTACCCTTCTGTCTCCAAGGCTTTGCACCGCCACCGCTAACTTCTGAACGAGTGAGAGTTGACTGTGTGCCCTGACGCTGATTAGCAAGATAGCTAACAACTGCAAGATGCATTGCATATTCGTTTGGCTCAATGCCGAATACTGAATCTGCAAGTTCTAATTTTGAGGTTTTCTTACCTTCCTGGTTATAAACCTGAACCTGTGCCATTACTTATCTCTCCTTTCGTTAAGCTTTAACTGCGTCTGCGATAACAACAATTCCGCCCTTTGGACCAGGGATAGCACCCTTGATTGCGATAAGATTGTTTTCAGCGTCAACCTTTGCAACCTTGAGGTTCTGAACTGTTACTGTTTCGTGACCGTAGTGACCTGCCATCTTCTTACCCTTGAATACTCTTGAAGGGCTTGAACAAGCACCGAGTGAACCTGCGTGACGGTGGTTAGGACCTGTACCGTGTGTCATTCTGAGTCTTGAGAAGTTCCAACGCTTGATAGCGCCTGCTGTTCCGTGACCCTTGCTTGTTCCCTTAACATCTACGATTTCGCCAACTTCAAATGTGTCAGCCTTGAGGATGTTGCCAACCTCGATACCGTCGATGTTTTCAAGACGGAATTCTTTAAGTGTTTTCTTTGGAGCTACATCAGCTTTATCAAAGTGACCCTTCATAGGCTTGTTTACTCGTGATACCTTAACATCACCGAAACCAACCTGAATAGCCTGATAGCCATCGTTCTCCACTGTCTTAATCTGAGTTACTGTGCAAGGACCGGCTTCAACTACTGTTACAGGAATTACATTGCCTGCTTCGTCAAAGATCTGTGTCATGCCGATTTTCTTGCCGATAAGACCTTTTTTCATGTTTATTTCCTCCTTTTGGTTATTGGTTGGGGTTTACCCAACATGACCTCAGCTGCGATTAGAGCTTGATTTCAATCTCAACGCCTGCTGGGAGCTCAAGACTTGTCAAAGCTTCAACAGTTTTGTTTGAAGGTCTGAGAATGTCGATGAGTCTTTTGTGTGTTCTTTGTTCGAATTGCTCACGGCTGTCCTTATACTTGTGAACAGCTCTGAGGATTGTTACTTTTTCAATCTCTGTAGGAAGAGGAATAGGACCGCTTACCTGAGCGCCTGTTCTCTTTGCAGTGTCAACAATCTTCTCAGCAGCCTGATCAACTAAGCTGTGATCATAGCCTTTAAGTCTGATTCGAATCTTCACTTTACTTGCTGCCATTTTATTTCCTCCTGAAAAATTATGGTGCGAGCACCGATATTTCAACCACGCTTCCGTGTGTTTCAACCCTCTCTTTAAATAAAACCGAATGAAAAAACATATCATTCGGGCATAAGGAACGAATACACAGAAAATCTGCGTTCGCAAGTCACAGCTTGTAGTTTCCTATCGGTTCAGATGATTGCAAATCATCTTCGTTTCGCCCGGTTTAAAATCGGACATACTCCGTATGAATTACCGTCGTGGGTTATGACGCAACCTCATACATCATCGCATATCTATGGTGAATCGTAGATATATTGTATTAATATATAATATACCCCGTTCACACGCTCGTTTATTATATATTAAAAGCACCTGCTTGTCAACCTTTTTTTAATAATTTTTTTAGAATTTTTCAGCTTTTTTAATTTTGTTACTTTTTACAAAATAATTTATCAAATTTCGTTAAATCTGCACAAGATTTAAAAAGTTATTCCGAGCTGATTTTATCCATCTTTATTTCCTGCGAAAATTAATTTTGTAATTATATTAAACACCAAATTTGAAAAAAATAATTTACGGGTCAAAAATATAAAAAATGCGCACAACCGAAGTTGTACGCATAAAATTAAAATTTATTGTACGGGTAACCGAGTTTGCCCATGTTTTTTAATAGATTATTTAACCGTTACATTTTTAGCCTCGATAAATTTACCGCTGCCGCCGTCGGTTGTAATTTCAACCGTATCGCCCTTATTGATAAGCAATACTTCCATACAGTCGCCTACATTGATATAGTAATACTTGCCGTTTACTTCAAGATAGTAAACTGAGTTACCCTCGTTAACGCTTGTTTTGATATCGTCAACTGTACCGGTTACGGTTTTAGCCGATGAAGAAGTGTCGGCAGTTGTTGTCTGCTCTGTGTTGCTGTCGGCAGTTTCCTCTGTCACACCGTTTTCAGCATTGATTTTGCTTTCGTCAACAATGATGTTTGACTTGTCAACATCATCCGCAATACCTTTTTCTTTAAGAGCGTCAATATAACTGTCAAGTGCGTCATTGAGCGCCTTTGCATCACTCTTAGCTGTATCAAGCAGACCTGAGCCTACAACCGTTTTATCTTTAAGGCTTACAAACGCATAGCCCTTAACAGTGTTACTGTCACCATAAAGCGACATAAAGTAGGTCGGGTTGCCGTCAATGCCGAGCAAAATAGGGAATGTTGCCTGGTAGCCGTAGTTTTGAACTGCGTCGGTTGCAGATTGCTGAGCAGAAAGCTCCGTTGCACCTGCGCTCTTGTAGTATCTTGCATCCTTTGTACGCTGGTTAACAAGGATGAAACCGAAGTTAGAAGTATCACTTTCGGCAGATGTTACACCTGTGAATACCCAAACATCATCATCCATAGCAATGTTGCCGCTGCCGGAAGAAGCAATATTAACATCATTTTGGAAAATAATTGAGTTCCAAAAACCGTTTTGAAGCTTACCGTGGTAGTTATACTGCTCAAGTACGAGTGATTCGCTGTAAACAACATCTATCCAGTTAAGTTTACTGTCGTTTTTAACTGTTTCAATATCGTAGTATTTGCTTTCACCGCTTAATGCGTCGGTAATGATTGCGCCCTTAACATCTGTACCGCCGTAAAGACCGATTGTCTTATCAAGCACGGCTGTTATCCAATATGGGTGCATATCGTCGTCAATTTCAAAATTAGGAGTATCAAGAAGCTCGGTCGGATACTGAAAACGAAGATGACGGATAAGCTTTTCATTAAAAAGCTCTGCCGGTGAATACTTTATGCCTTCGCCAAACTTGTCAACACAGTTAACGGCAGTAACCTTTTGGCTTACAAGGTCAATAAGCATATATGCAGGAGTACCGTCTTTTGTGTTGTTCATCCATTTAAAGAAATCGGCATACTGAAGGTATGCAACTCTGCAAGGAGTATTTCTGTAGTTAATTTGAGTTGAATTTTCGGACACAACATACTGGCTCTTATACGCTTCAAGTGAGCCTAACTGTTGGTCGGCAAGTGCGTGAGCACGCTTTGCGTCAAGCCTCGGCACTTTGTCATAACTGATATCTTTAAAATCTTCCTCAAAATTGCCGTCGTTTACAGTTAAAAGTTCGCTATATGACTTAGCACGGAAAAGAGTTACACCGCTTACATAACCGACTGCCATAATAACTACAAGCACACCGGCAATAATAATAGGAACTAAAGATTTTTTCTTAACATATTCTTTTCTTTCAATCTTCTTATTGGCTCTGCAAACAAGTGCAAAGCTAACCATAAATACAGCAACAAGCAAAAGCAAGAAAAGATACATCTGCGTGTCTTTAAAGTTGAGTGCCGGAAGCATCATATAGTATGCACCGCCGCCAACAACTGCTGTAATAAGAAGTGAAATAAGAATACGAAGCGGCACTTTTGACGGCTTAACAATAGCTGTTACTTCGTCACTTTTAGGCCATTTTATTTTTTCTTTGAATTCATTGATAACCTCATCGGCATCATAATCCATATTAGGGATTTTTTCGCTCATAATCAAACTCCATTCTAAGATAGTTTAATTATTATACTATAATCTATACATTTAATCAACATATAAATTATTGTTTATCTTAACATTGGTTTCTCTCCTATCGACGGCGAAGCCGCCACTTCCCTCATCAGAGGGAAGCAAGAAAACTCGGCTCCCTCTGACGAGGGAGCTGTCAACTTTGTTGACTGAGGGAGAGAAAAACTATAATGTGGCTGAAAGCCGTCAACCTTTTTCTCCACAAAATTTGACGCACCACTGTACGACAAATTTTGAAAAGGAGGAGCAACGAAGCGAATTAGGGACGAATTTCAAATCAAATAATTATGAAATTCGTCACGAATGATACGGAGTTTGTGACGATGCAAACTATAATTTCTAACTTCATCATTAATCACAAAATATTATTACAAATTTATAAATTATCCTAAAATATGACAAATGCATTTGACATATTATAAGTTATATATTATTATTAAAGTAATTATCTATGTCTGGAAGTGGGCTTATGAATATTTTGGTCTGTGGGCTTGGTCTTATCGGTGCGAGCCTTGCAAAAACATTAAAGAAAAACACAAAACATCACATTATGGGTTGGAACAGAACCGGTTCCGTTGCCGAGCGTGCGCTTGATGACGGTGTAATTGACGAAACGGGTGAGCTTGAACAGCTAATGCCAAAGGCAGATGTAACAATCGTCAATTTTTATCCAAAAGCTATTTGCCCATTTATTGAAGAACATAAAAATCTATTCAAGAAAAACAGTATTGTTACCGATTCCTGCGGTATTAAAACTAAGATTTGTCGTGAACTTGAAAAGCAAGATTTTGATTTTTATTTTGTCGGTGCTCACCCAATGGCAGGCAGGGAAGTGAGCGGTTACGATAATTCGCTTGATACTCTATTTGATAACGCTTCTTTTATCTGTACACCGACGGACAATATCCCTCGTTATATTTCCGACGCTCTTGTCGGCTTGGCTCAGGAAATGGGTTTTGCACGCACTGTTGTTACAACTCCGGAGCACCACGATGAAATGATTGCTTTCACTTCTCAGATTGCTCATGTGCTTGCGTGCTCATATGTTCTTTCACCTCTTGCACCTTATCACGCAGGTTATTCGGCAGGTTCTTATCGTGATGTCAGCCGTGTTGCAAGAATCAATGCGGATATGTGGACGCAACTCTTTATTGACAATAAGGAGCCTCTTGTTCGTGAGATTGACGACCTCGTTTCAAACCTTATGAAGTTTAAATATTGCATTGTTAATGAGGATGAAAATGAACTTCGTGCCTTGATGCAAAAGGGTAATAAGATTAAAGAGGAAATTGGATAATGACTAAACTTTGCGTAGATGTAAGCGATAAAAGCCTCAGCGAAATATATATTGTAAACGGACTTCTTTCAAAAGTCGGCGAGCTTACAAAAACTGTATTAAAAGGGAAAAAAATTGCGCTTATAAGCGATACAAATGTTTACCCGCTTTACGGCGATAATATAAAAAATCAGCTTGAAAATGAGGGCTACAAAGTATTTACATATATTTTTAAAGCCGGTGAAGCAAGCAAAAATACGAGCGAACTAATTAAAATAGTCGAATTTATGGCAGAAAATGAGCTTACCCGTGAGGACGGTGCGGTTGCACTCGGCGGCGGTGTTTGCGGCGATATGGTCGGTTTTGCGGCTTCCGTATTTTTAAGAGGAATTAAATTTGTCCAAATTCCTACTTCACTTCTTGCTCAGGTTGATTCCTCAGTCGGCGGTAAAACTGCAGTTGATTTGCCGCAGGGTAAAAACCTTTGCGGTGCGTTTCACCAGCCTTCGCTTGTAATCATTGACCCGGATGTGCTTAAAACTCTGTCGCCTCACTTTTTTAGCGACGGTATGGGCGAGGTTATTAAGTATGGCTGCATAAAGTCGGCTTCTCTTTTTGAAAAGCTTGAGAGCGGCGATGTTAAGGATAACCTTACCGAAATTATTACCGAGTGCGTGAGCATTAAAAGGCAAGTGGTTGAAAATGACGAAAAGGAACACGGTGAGCGTGCACTTCTTAATTTCGGTCACACTTGCGGTCACGCTATTGAAAAGCTTTGGAATTTTGAAACAGTGAGCCACGGCGAAGCAGTTGCAATCGGTATGGTTATGATAACAAGAGCCGGCGAAAATCTCGGCATTACCGAAAAGGGTACGACTGACAGGCTTATAAAAGTTCTTGAAAAAAATGACCTTAAAATAAGCGATACTCACACAGACAAAGAAATAATTTCTGCTATGAACGGCGACAAAAAGAGAACCGGCACGGGAATTAAATTTGTTATGATAAATAAGATAGGTTCAAGCTTTATTAACCCTATTAAGTATGAAGATATAAACAAAACCTTTGGCATTGAATAATGGAGAAATAATGAGTACAGCAAAGATAGAAAAATCAATTTTTAACGGCGAAGTGGTTGTGCCACCGTCAAAGAGCGTTGCTCACAGAGCGCTTATCTGTTCTTACCTTTCTGGTGGGGGAAGCGTAAAACCGATGATTAGCTCAAACGATATGGCAGCAACGGTAGGTATGATAAATTCACTTAAAGCTGGTGAAAATACGCTTAATTCGATTGAAAGCGGTTCAACTTTAAGATTTATGATACCTGTTGCAGGTGCACTCGGCAAGGAGGTAACTTTTGTCGGTCAGGGCAGTTTGCTTACCCGTCCTATCGGCGAATATCTTACCCTTTTACCGCTTCACGGCGTTGATATTAAGTCAAACGGCTATCTTCCCGCTCATATAAGCGGCAAACTTAAATGCGGCAATTACGAAGTTAACGGCAATGTTTCAAGCCAGTATATTACCGGTTTGCTTTTGGCTTTAAGCGTAGTTGACGGCGACAGCGCAGTTGTACTCAAAACCCCATTGCAGTCAAAGCCTTATGTTGATATGACAATTAAGGTTATGGCTGACTACGGAGTGAATGTTAAAGAAACAGATTTCGGCTACCTTATTAAGGGTAACCAAAAATATAAAGTTCAAGATTATATTGTTGAGGGCGATTGGTCGCACTCTGCTTTTTACCTTGTTGCCGGTGCAATTAACGGCAGTGTTACGGTTAAAGGGCTTGACCTTAATTCAACTCAGGGCGACAAGGCAATAGTTGATGTTATAAGGAAATTCGGCGGCAATATTACTGTGGATGAAAACGGTGTAACCGCAACTAAAAGCGAACTTCACGGTGCAGTTGTTGACGCAACGGATATTCCCGATTTAGTCCCTGCCATTGCCGTTCTTGCTGCATTTGCAAACGGTGAAACGGTAATTAAAGGCGCTCAAAGGCTCAGATATAAAGAATCTGACAGAATTGAGAGCGTGGTTTATAACCTTAAACAGCTTGGCGTTGATGTTGAGCAAACGCAGGACGGTATGATTATAAACGGCGGAAAAATGCTTCATCAGGCTAAGCTTAAAGGCTATAATGACCATAGAATTGTTATGGCTTTTTCGGTTGCGATGATGAATATAGGCGGCTGTGAAATTGATGATGCCCAAAGTATAAATAAGTCTTATCCGTCATTTTTTGACGATTATAATAAACTCGGAGGTAAAGCTGATGTCCTCTAATTTTGGCAATAATATCAAACTTTCTATTTTCGGCGAAAGTCACGGCGAAGCTATCGGTTGCGTTATCGATTCACTTCCAAGCGGTATTAAGCTTGATATGGATAAAATATATTTTGATATGGCAAGGCGTGCTCCGGGCAAGGATAAAACCGCTACTCCAAGGCTTGAAAAGGATATTCCTCATATTCTTTCAGGCGTGCTTGACGGGGTTACCACAGGTGCTCCGCTTGCAATGATTATTGAAAATACAAATACCAAAAGCGGAGATTATTCTAATCTTATGTCTGTTCCCCGTCCGTCGCACAGCGATTACCCGGCTTATGTAAAATACGGCGGAAACAACGATATTCGTGGCGGCGGTCATTTCAGTGGCAGGCTTACTGCTCCTCTTGTTTTTGCAGGCGCAGTGGCAAAGCAGATTTTGGCTCAAAAGGGTATAACAGTCGGTGCGCATATCCTCTCTATCGCAGGTGTTTATGACAATAGTTTTGACAAGGCAAAGATTGAAACAAAGGAACTTTCGGCTGTCAGTTCTAAAGCGTTTGCCGTTATTGACGAAAGCGTTGAAGATAAAATGAGAGCAAAGGTTGAAACGGCAAGGCTTGACGGCGACAGCGTAGGCGGCATTATCGAGTGTGCGGCTGTCGGTCTTCCGGTCGGTATAGGCGCTAATATTTTTTCAAGTGTTGAGGGTCATATTTCAAGTGCACTTTTCGGTGTTCCTGCGGTTAAGGGCGTTGAGTTTGGCGCAGGGTTTGAGCTTGCAAATATGACAGGATATGAAGCAAACGATTTTTATAGTATTAAAGACGGCAAAATTTTTGTTGAAAAGAACAACAACGGCGGCATTATCGGCGGTATGACAGACGGTGCGCCAATAGTTGTTAAGGCGGTTATTAAGCCTACTCCGTCAATAGCAAAGGCACAAAAAAGTGTTAATTTGCAAACTATGGAAGAGGAAGAACTTTCTATCCACGGCAGGCATGACCCGTGCATTGTGCCAAGGGCAGTGCCGGTTATTGAAAGCGCTGTTGCATTTGCGCTTCTTGATTTATTAGCATAACTTATTGGTGAAAAGGAAATATAAATGGATTTATTAGGACTGAGAAAAGAAATTGACGAAATTGACGACCAAATCATACCTCTTCTTTTAAAGAGAATGAGTGTATCGGAGCAGGTTGCTAAGTATAAAGCCGAGCGTGGTATGCCTGTTTTAAACAGTGACAGAGAGCAGCAAATTCTTGATGATGTTGCGGCTAAATGCGGCAAGCACGGCGATACTATTAAGACTGTATTTGCGGCTACTATGGACGCTTCAAGAGCCCTCCAGCATAAAATTATCGGCGGAGGCAAAGAACTTAGGACGCAAATTGAAGAAGCAGTTAAAATTGATACTTTAGACCCTCAGGGCAAGCCTATTGCGTGCCAGGGTGTTGACGGCGCATACAGCGGCGTTACCGCTAAAAAATTATTCCCTGAAACGGATATTCATTTTCACAAAAGGTTTGAAGATGTGTTTGAAGCAGTAAATAGGGGCGATTATAAGTTTGGCGTTATCCCGGTTGAAAATTCAACAGCAGGCTCTGTTCACGAATCGTACGACCTTATTATGAAGTATAGATTTTATGTTGTCGGCGCATATGATTTAAAAATCGAGCATTGCCTTTGCGCTAAGCCTGACACAAGGTACGAAGATATTACCGATGTTTACAGCCATCCGCAGGCATTGTCGCAGTGCGATAATTTTATCCGCAATTTTGATTTTACGGGAATTACTTATTCAAACACTGCCGCTGCCGCTAAGTTTGTAAGCGAATCGGATAAAAACAATATTGCCGTTATCTGCTCTGAACTTGCGGCAAAAAAATACGGTCTTAAAATACTTAAAAAGGGTATTCAAAACAATAATAAAAACACAACAAGATTTATTGTAATTTCAAAGGAACTTGCAATTCCGAGCGAGGCTCAAAAAATTTCGCTCATCTTTTCACTTGCTCACAAAACAGGTTCGCTTTACCGTGTTCTCGGCAGGTTTTCTATGGCAGGTCTTAACCTTACAAAGCTTGAATCAAGACCGATTGAAAACAGTGATTTCAGCTACTATTTTTATGTTGATGTTCTCGGAAGCGTAAAGGACGGGGAAACGCTCGACCTTATTTGTGCTCTTTCCGACGAACTTCCCGAATTTGAATTTTTAGGCAACTTTGTTGAAAAAGAATAATATTTATTAATATAAGAAAATACAGGCGAATACAGTTTACTTCTATGATATAAAAATAAGAAAGAATATCGTAGGGTTGATACTGTAAGAGTTGAAATCTTTCAGTCGGCGTGGCTGATTGATTAGGCAGAATCAGACTGTATTACACGGAGATGAATTTTTGAAACAGCAAAAAAGGCATCAAACAAACTTGATATCTGCAATTACTGTTATTGTTACCGCAGCCATTCTTGTTTTTTTAAGCATTGTTTTATATAATCACGCAAGGCTTGAAGTCAGGTTTGACACTTTGATAAATTATCTTAACAAGATTGATAATTCGGTTGCAACGCTTGACAGTGATGTTGAAATAATAATATGTATTTTTGCGCTTTATATTGCCAAGTGCCAGCTTCCGATACCTATGGGCTTTTTGTGCGTAATATCGGGTATGGTGTTCCCGCTCGGCGAAGCTATTGCAATCAACCTTATTTTTACGGAATTTTTCTTCATAGTAAAATATCTTGAGGGCAAGTTTATCGGCGGCGGCTGGACAGGAATGATTCTTAATATGAAAAAGATGAAATTCATCAGGGAATGGATACAGTTTAAAGGAAACGGCAACCCCTATGTTCTCTTTTTCTCAAGGCTTTTGCCGGTTATTCCGCTCGGTATGGTGTCAAAATACTATGGCTCAATGAGGTACGATTTTGTTTATTATTCGCTTTTGAGCCTTTTGGGCTTCGGTCCGAGATTATATATATATACAAAAATCGGTTCTGCAATTTATAACCCGTTTTCGGTGCAGTTCCTTGTTCTTTTGATAATTATTGTAGCCTTTACGGCGATTTCTATAATTATATTTAATATTTTTTACGGAATCAAATCTAAGCAAATGAATCAAACACTTTTGATTTACAGTGAAAAAGAAAAATACAAAATAGTTTTATAAGGAGAATTCAAATGAAACCACAGCAGTTAATTGAAAAAATTGAAAACGGTGAGCTTGACGGTGCACTTAAAAAAGTTTATGTAACAGATGAAGCGGTTGCAGCTCAAAAACCGAGATATATCAAAACAGTAAAGGAATTTATCAACCTTTTCGGAAACGATAGGGATGTTTTCGTTTTAAGTGCTCCGGGCAGAACAGAGGTTTGCGGCAACCATACCGACCACAATAACGGTAAAGTTCTTGCGGCTTCAATCAATCTTGACGCTATTGCTATTGCCGCTAAGCGTGAAGATATGACTATTAACGAAAAGAGCGAGGGTCACAATATTAATAATGTTGACATTTCTTCTCTTGCTCCAAACGAAGCTGAGTTCGGTAAAAGTTCTTCTATGATTAAGGGCGTTGCGGCAGGACTTAAAGAGCAGGGTTACAATATCGGCGGTTTTGACGCTTGCACAACAAGTGATGTTATGGGCGGTTCCGGTCTTTCTTCTTCAGCCGCTTTTGAAGTTCTTATTGCGACCGTTATCAACCACCTTTATAACGACGGCAAGGTTGACGCCGTTACCGTTGCTAAAGTGTCGCAGTTTAGCGAAAATGTTTATTTCGGCAAGCCTTCCGGTCTTCTTGACCAAATGGCTTCAAGCGTCGGCACTTTCGTAACTATCGACTTTGAAGATACAAAAAACCCTGTTATTAAAAAGGTTGATTTTGATTTTGCCAAGAGCGGTTACAGTCTTTGCATTGTTGATACTCACGGTAATCACAGTGACCTTACAGACGACTATGCCGCTGTAAGAAGTGAGATGGAAGATGTCGCAAAAGCACTCGGTAAAAATGTGCTTAGGGAAGTTGAATACGATGATTTCTTTGCAGCATTGCCTGAGCTTCAGCAAAAGGTTAACGACCGTGCGCTTCTTCGTGCTTTTCATTTTTTTGGCGAAAACGAAAGAGTTGACAAGGCGGTTTCAAGCTTAGAAAATAACGATTTTGACGGCTTTAAAGAAGCTATTATCGATTCGGGAATGTCGTCGTATCTTTATAACCAAAATGTTTATTCTCCAAAAACTCCGACAGAGCAAAAGCTTTCTCTCGCTCTTTGCATTAGTGAAAAACTTCTTAAAGGTAAGGGTGCTTGGAGAGTTCACGGGGGTGGTTTTGCAGGCACTATTCAGGCATTTGTGCCAAATGATATGCTTGACGAATATAAAAACACTATCGATAAGGTATTTGGTGACGGTTCCTGCCATGTTCTTATTGTAAGACCTTGCGGCGGTACAAAAGTAATCGATTGATTTTGATTAAGAGGAAAAGCAAATGAAATACATATTTATTGTTAACCCCATTGCAGGCAATGATGACAAAGCAAAGATTTTTTCAAGAATTAAATCAACATTTCGTCTTTTAAACGATGAAATGATTATTGAGCCTACTCATAATCAGGGCGATGCTCAGCTTATATCCAAAAGCTATGCCGACAAATACGGCAAAGACTGCGTTATCGTTTCCTGCGGCGGTGACGGCACGGTGCACGAGATTGCAAACGGTCTTGCGGCAACGGACACACCTATGCTTATTTTACCTCTCGGCACAGGCAACGACTTTGCAAAAAAAGTTTACGGCACAAAAAAGATTAATGTTGAAAATGTTATTAAGGCTTTCGGCTTTTATAACGGCAAAATTAAGTATGATGTTAAGCCTATTGACCTTATCGATTATAACGGCGAAAAGTGTATCAATGTTATGAGTTACGGCCTTGACACTAAGGTTGAAACAATCGGCAGGCAGATTGCAGGCAAAATTCCGGCTCTCGGTCATCAGGCATATAATTTGGCTGTTTTTCCTGTTTTGTGCCAGTCTATGACTTATCATATCAATATGGACCTTGACTGTATTGACGAGGACGGCAAACCTTACAAAAAGATTATTGCTCCTTGCGACTATACTCTTTTTGCAATTTGCAACGCTAGCTACTACGGCGGCGGTTTTTGCCCTGCGCCGAATTCGGTGATTGATGACGGACTTCTTGATTTTGCCCTTTGCCATCCTATTAATTTGCCAAGGGCTGTTCCTCTTATCCCTAAATACAGTGCAGGTAAAGTTGATAAACTTGAAAAGTATTTCACTTTCGGCAGGCTTGTCGGCGGACGAATTTGGTCAACTGACGGCGGTGCGCTTCTCGGCAACTGTGACGGTGAAAATTTTGATTATAGTGAAGTTAACTTTAAAGTTGAACCAAAATCATTGAAACTTTGCTTTATTAAGGACTAATACTGATTATGAAAAGGTTTTTTAGTGTATTTATTGGCGTAATAGTATGCGTGGCGGTAGTTTTAGGCGTTGCGGCAGGTGGCTTTGCGCTTATTTATACTCCGAGTTTGAGCGTTGATATTTCAAGCAAAACGGGTGAGGTTACAAACGGTGCTTCCGGCTATCTTTACGGTCTTGCCGAGGTGGGCGTTCCGTCAAAAAATATGGTGGAGAGCGTTGATATTTCAACAGTTTCTCAAAAAGTGCCATTCGGTCTTCAGCACCCGATAGGCGATATTGACCATGTTTACACTCAGCTTGAAAATACAACTTATGATGTAGTTTATCTTCAGGATATTTATTCAACTTGGTACTACGAGCAGGAAAATATAGAAAAGCTAAGAAGCGAGAATAAATATGACTGCAAGCAATTTGTTGAAAACGATTATCTTCCTAAAGTTAAGCAAAGCGTGGAATATCTTAAAAATACGCCTTACAGCGACAAAGTTGTTTACTGTATTTATAACGAGTGCGACAACGGTGTTTGGTTTGGCGAAACCAAGAGTTCAAGCGACAGCAAGTACGGCGTTTACGGCAGTTATACCAAAGTCGGTGCCAAAAACTTTTTTGAAGCGTGGAAAAAAACTTACGACCTTGTAAAATCGATTGATGAAAATGCACTTATCGGCGGTCCGGGTTTTTGCGACTATGATGATAACGAAATTGAAGAATTTTTCACCTACTGCGTGGAAAATGACTGCGTGCCGGATGTTTGTATTTATCACGAACTCGGCGGCAATTCGATTTATCAGTTTAGCGAGCATACAAAAACTTTTAAATCGCTTGAGAAAAAGCTCGGTATTGATGAAATGCCGATTATTGTTACCGAATACGGTGAAATGCAGGATAACGGTAAGCCGGGCAAAATGCTTCAATTTGTAACCCAGATTGAAAACAGCAAGGTTTACGGCGACAATGCGTATTGGCGACTTGCAAACAATCTTTGCGATGTTGCGGCGGACGATAACAGTCCTAATTCTAATTGGTGGCTTTATCGCTGGTATACCGAGATGCAGGGTCAAACGCTTGAGTCGAGTTATCAGGACTTGTTCAAGTCGAATGTGGGCAAGTTCCTTAAAGGCAAGGCAAACCTTTCGTCAAAAGGCTTTATGGGCGTTGCAAGCGTTGACGACGGTGATAATAAGATAGAAATTCTTTGCGGCGGCAGGGACGGTTCTGCCGTTGTTAAACTTAAAAATATTGATAAAACTCCTTTTTACAATCAAAATGTAAATATAAAAATCGAAGAAGTTTTGTATAAGGGTATATCGGGTGTTGTTACTTCAAGCGTGGAGGTTAAGTCTTACTCTCAAACGCTTAACAAGGACAAGCTTTTGATTGATATGAACGACCTTGACGAGGCAAATGTATACAAAATAACGATTGAAAAAGGTGATGAAAAGGCTCAAACTTATCAAAATGACGGTTATATTAAACGCTATGAATTTGAAGAAGGAAACCTTTTGGGAAAAGCTTACGCTTATGACAGCGCCTATGCCACAACGGGTGATAACGAGGGTATGGTCGGCGGAATTGAAAATGACGGCGACGGTGTAAGTCTTGAATTTTCCGTACCGAAAGACGGTACATATGACCTTAATTTTATTTACGGTAACGCAAACGACGGCGAGTATGATGAAAACGGCAAGCAAAACCCAAACGACCGCACATTTTCGACGGCAGTTTTGCAAATTGACGATGATGAAAGCGATATGACCGTACCAAATACGATTAAAAGCGAGTATACAGACTGCTTTACTAAAACCGTTACGCTTAAAGCGGGCGAGCATAAGTTGATTGTAACTCACAAAATCGGCACGCTTGTGCTTGATTCTCTCCTTGTAACTTACAACGGTGCAGGGGAGGAAATCAGCGTTTTAAACGATATTGACAGGACAAATGACGGCACAAATTCGTTTTTGCTCGTTGTTAAAAATGACGGGTATTACAACATTTCTTCAAGCAAAAAGGCAACCGCTTTTGTTAATGAAAACAAAGTTACTCTTGACAAGAGCAGTGTAATATACCTTATGAGAGGGCTAAATTATGTTGATGTCAAAGATAAAAGTGTAACCTCTCTTTCAGTTTTAAAATATGATGAAAAGGCTGAAAATATTGTATTAAGCGCAGATGATTTTAAGCTTTTGGGCGGTGCAAAATGCAGTGAAAACAGCGTTTTGAAGATTAAATATCTTGATGCAATTTCGTCAAAATCGGGCAAAGCGCAGGCAAATATAAAGGCGAACAAAAGCGGAGTTTATGCTCTTACATTCACTTATTCAAACAATGCCGAGGGCGGTCACCACGCATATAATGTTGACCTTATCGAGCAGTATGTTACTCTTGATGTTAATGGCAAAAAGCAGGATGTTTGGGCTAGAAATACATATAGTTTTGACACATATAAAACCGTGACGGTTTATGTGAAATTAAAAAACGGCAATAACAAAATTACTCTTTCAAACAGCGGCAAAACCAAGTTTGACAATCAGGAGAGTTTTGCTCCGAAAATCAGCAGTGTTTCACTCAATGAGTTAGAAAAACAATAAATAACGCCTGTAGGAGCGTCGTTTTAGATACCACGCTGTAAAATACAAAACAATCTATAAATTAAGAGGCAAAAAATTGAAAAAAATAATATCTTTGTTGTCTGCATTTGTCTTTGCCTTTTGTATGTTGCAAGTTACGGCATATGCAGATGAAACTGTATACAAGCAAATAAATTTATCGGCTGAGCAGTTTAGTTATGACAGTGCTTCAAGCGTTATTCAAAAAGCGCTAAATGAAGCGAGGGACAATGCAACCGATTATTTGCCGTATCAAATCAATATTCCTGCGGGTGCATATTATCTTGACGCAACTTTGTTTGTTTACAGCAACACAAAGCTTCATTTAGACGACGGCGCAACCTTGCTGCAAACTGCGCCAAAGGGTCAAAATATTATTAAAGCCGGTTTCAACGAGGTGAATTCGGGCTACGGCGGATACAGGAATATTACTGTTGACGGCGGCACTTTTAATATGAATTTTAACGGCTCGTGCGCTATGCGTTTCGGTCATTGCACCAATGTTAATATTGCTAATGTCAATGTGTGCAATGTTAAGAATGCGCACCATATTGAGGCAGCAGGCGTTGACGGTATGAATGTAACAAATTGTATGTTCACATCAACTGTCAGAAGTGGGGACTCAACAAATTCGTGCGAAGCAATTCAGCTTGATATTCTTCATGACAGTGCTCATTTTCCGGGATATGAGAATTTTGACGATACTCCTAACAAAAATATAACTATAAGCGGTTGTACTTTTACCGACCTTTACTCCGGAATAGGCACAAGAAGCGGCGTTTCGGGCAGTTATTTTGACAATATCAATATTGTTAATAATAAATTTAATAACATTAAAGAAAAGGCAATAAGCTGTTTCAATTATAAAAACAGTAATATAAGTTCCAACACTTTTATTGATGTGAATTATGGCATTTCATTTGAATATTTGCCTAATAATATTTCTTCGGGCAGTAAGAGGATGTATAAGCCAAACAGCGGCATTTCAAACGCTCTTGACCCCGACTGCTCAACAACTATAAGCGACAATACGCTTAATATAACAGAGAAAAACGGTTCATCAAGCTGCGCAATTTATGTTTACGGCGCCATTCTTGATTCAGCCACGGCGAAGAAGTGCGGTGTTACCGGCGGTGATTACAGAATTCAAAATATCACGATTTCAAATAATGAAATTAACTGTCTTTCAAGTGAGGCAAGGGGTATATTCGTAACCGGCGTTAATAAAAGCGATATAACCGGCAATTACCTTTATGACAGCGCTTTTGCAAGTGGCGGAATTAACGCAATTAATGTTTGCTCAAGCGAAAAAAATAATATTTCTGCAAATGTTATTGACGGCACTTTCAATAACGGCATTTCACTATATGACAACGGCTTCGCCTACAGTAAAAATACAGACATTTCGTCAAATGTTATCAAGTCTGTTATGTCATACGGTATAAGAATTGCAACAAATTCTTTTGCCACAATCAGAAATGACAACAATATTCAAAAATCGGGCAAAAGTCCTATTTGTATCAACTCTCAAAATTATAATCAAAATATAGGCACTGTAACGGTTCGTTCAACCGAGTTTAGCCAAAAGGGTAAGCCGGTTGTCAGGCTTTTGAGCGTTAACGGTAATTCAGGCTATAAGGTTTACCGTGCGACTGATAACGGTTCACTTGCTCAAATTGCAACCGTGCCTGCTTCTTCACTCAATTTTGAGGATAAATCTGCAAGAGTTAATGCAAAAAATTACTACAGAATTTTCGCTTACAAAACAGTTGAACAAAGCGTAATTGTCGGCAATGATTATGTTGACGCTTCATTTTAAAATTTGACAGTAACAAAAAATCAACTCCTTCATAGAATATTACTGAAGTTATCTTCAATATTCTGTAAAGGAGTTTTTTTATGCCTGATAATATTTTAGAAACAGGTGAAAGACGCATAAATGAGGCTGTTTGCATCGACACAAAACGAATTTTTGACAGTTGCGTGAGCAAAGATTGCCTTGAAGATTTAAGAGTTACATTTTTTTCAAGAAGTCAAAAACTTATTGACGAGGCAGTGACTATAAAAACGAGAGATTGTGATATTGAAGAAGTCAGCATTGATGTTGAAGAAGTACCGTTTAACCGTGGTTTTTACAGCGTGGACATAACTTTCTACTTCAAGCTTTGCTTTGACACTTATTCAGCTCCGTGCACTACCCCGCAGGTAGCGGTAGGCTTTGCGAGATTTAACAAAAAGTGTATTCTTTTCGGCTCAAACGGCGATGTAAAAGTATTTATGTCAAATCCGATAAGTGAAACCACCGACTGTCCGGTTGCGCCTCAATACACTAATCCGGCGGCTAAGGTTCAGGCGGTTGACCCGGTTGTGCTTTCGACCGATATTTGCGACAGTTGCGACTGTAACATTTCCGTTTGTTCCTCGTTTCCTCAGTCAATTCTTAATTCTATCGAGGATACTATTCCAAGCTGTGGCGCTTCAAAAGCAATTCTTGTCACTCTCGGTCTTTTTTCAATAGTTCAAATGGAAAGAGATGTTCAAATTCTCATTCCTGCTTACGATTATTGCGTGCCTGACAGAGAGTGTAACTGTAACACATCAAACCCTTGCGAAACTTTCCAGGGTATCGATTTCCCGGTTGAACAGTTCTTCCCGACTGATACCCAAGGCTGCCCGCCTTGCACCGATAAACCGACAGACTGCGACAACAAAAACGAATAAACAAAACGAGGCTGCCTCACTAACCTTGTGAGACGGCCTCTTCAATTATTATTTATTCGTTATCAAAAGCCGGATACATTCTTCTGTAAAGTGAATTTATCTTTTTAAAATAATCGATATCAATTTGATTGATTGTGTCATTTGTTGTCCTAAATCGCCAATTTTTTTCAGGTATACCAGGCATATTCATCCTTGCGTCCGAACCGAAGCCGCACATATCCTGAAGCGCAATGATTGACACATTTGACGAGCTTTTCCAAACGGTTTCGATAATCTTTCTGCAAGACGGACTGTAGTAGCCGCCCTCGCCCCAATTATCTCCGTTAAAACCGCAGTATTCAAGCGCAAATCTGCGTTCATCCTCACTCGCTTCCCAAAGCCAACCGAGAATTGTGTTGTTGTCGTGAGTGCCGACATAGTTAATCGAGTTTGGCACGGCATTGTGTGGCATATGAGATGAATCGGAATTAGGGTCAAAGCCGAACTGGACAACTTTCATACCAGGAAAGCCGGTATCCTCAAGAAGTTTAACAACATCTTTGCCGAATACACCGAGGTCTTCCGCAATAATCGCAGCGTTAGGAAACGCTTCAAAAACCTTGTCAAAAAGCTTCATTTTAGGTCCGTCAACCCATTGACCGACTTTTGCCGTTTTTGAAGAAGCAGGAACTTCCCAATACGACGCAAAGGCTCTGAAATGGTCAATTCTGACTGTGTCGTAAAGTTTTAAAGAGTGTCCTATTCTTGATATCCACCACGAATAATTGTCCTTTTCCATTGCTTTCCAATCATAGATAGGGTTGCCCCAAAGCTGACCGTCTTCGCTGAAATAATCGGGCGGAACACCGGCTACTTTTTCAACTTTAAGCGTTTTTTCGTCTATTAAAAACATTGGCAAATTAGACCAAACATCAACGCTGTCCATAGCCACATAAATAGGCATATCGCCGATTATTGCAATGCCCTTTTCGTTTGCATAAGCCTTAATTTTACTCCATTGCTTGTAAAAAATATACTGTACAAATTTCCAAAATGCGGCACTTTCTTCATAAGAATAAATGTCTTTTATACACTCAAAGTAGTGTGCGTGTACATCACTCCACTCCCACCACGGCTTCATATTTTCAGCCTCTTTAACTGCCATAAATACGCTGTAGTCGGTAAGCCAAGAATTTTCAAGTTCAAAAGCTTTTATCTCTTTTGCAATTTCGTCGTTAATATTTAAAAAAGCTTTTTTTAATAGCTCAAGCCTTTTTTCACCTGCGTATTCATAATCGGCGGTGTAAGGCGAGCCTGAATAAATATTTGATTTGTAATCTTCTTCGCCCACAAGCCCCATTTCATAAAGACTCTTTGGGTCAATAAAAAGATAGTTGCCAGCAAAAGCGGACGGTGAACAGTAAGGCGAATTGGCACCGTCAATCGGGTTAAACGGCAAAACCTGCCAGTAGGTGAAGCCCATATCTGCAATTTTGTCAATAAAATGAATAACATTTTTGTCAAATACACCCACGCCGTAGTCACTCGGCATAGAGCTGATGTGAAGAAGCACACCCGCTCCTCGTTTCTTTAACATAAATTCACTTCTTTCTTTTATGCGTAATATTTTGTATTCTACCATTTTACAAAATAAAAAGCAAGGCAAACACAGTTCGCTTCTACGACAGTCTTTAAATTATAGACTTCTGTAGGGGTCGGCGTCCTCGACGAATCGTAAGGCAAATTATAATTTACCCACACTTACTAAAATTTTATATAATTATAATTATTATTTTATTAATAATTATATATTGATTATACGGTGCAGATTTGATATAATATTTTCCGTATAATGCAAGAGTATGTTTAGTCGTAAATTTATGCGGCTTTATATGTGATTTTTTAAGATTGAGAGGACAGATAATTGAGCGAAAACAAAAAAACACATACTGTTTCAAAAGAAGAACTTGACAGGCAGAAACAGTTTAGTCAAAAAGTCGGTTCGGTTTTATCTGCCTCATATAAAGAAAAACCAAAGGCTTGCGTAATTACCTACGGTTGCCAGCAAAATATTGCCGACAGTGAGAGAATTAAGGGTATGCTTTCACAAATGGGTTATGATTTTACGGATAACCGCCTTGAAGCACAGCTTATTATTTTTAATACCTGCGCTGTTAGGGAACACGCCGAGGACAGAGTATTCGGAAATGTCGGTGCGCTTAAAAGTTATAAGGCTGAGCACCACGACGCAGTCATCGCTCTTTGCGGCTGTATGATGCAGCAACAGCATATTGCCGACAAGATTAAAAAGTCTTATCCGTTTGTTGACCTTGTTTTCGGCACACATGTTGTTCACCGTTTGCCGGAGCTTCTTTACCGTGCGCTTACCGGCAAAAAGAGAGTGTTTGACATAACTGATGTTGACGGTGTAATTGCCGAGGGTATTCCTGTTAAGCGTGACAACGAGGCTAAGGCTTGGCTTCCGATTATGTACGGCTGCAACAATTTCTGCTCTTACTGTATTGTTCCTTATGTCAGGGGCAGGGAGAGAAGCAGGCAGAAGCAGGATATAATAAACGAGTTTAAGTGCCTTGTTGAGCAAGGGTATAAAGAAATTACTCTTTTGGGTCAAAATGTTAACTCCTACGGCAAGGATTTAGAGCCGAGGGTCACTTTTGCCGAGCTTTTAAGGGAACTTAACGAAATTGACGGCGACTTTAGGATAAGATTTATGACGAGCCATCCTAAGGACTGCACAAAAGAACTTATTGAAACTATGGCAAACTGCGACAAAGTAGCCGAGCACTTGCATCTTCCGTTTCAAAGCGGCAGCAACAGAGTGCTTAAAGTTATGAACAGGCATTATACGAGAGAACAGTATCTTGAACTTATCCGTTATGCGAGAGAGCTTATGGGTGACGAACTTTCAATAACAAGCGACATTATCGTAGGTTTCCCGGGCGAAACTTATGATGAGTTTAAAGAAACGCTTTCACTTGTTAAGGAAATAAATGCTACTCAGCTTTTCACATTTATTTATTCTAAGCGTGAGGGTACTCCGGCGGCAAAGATGGACGACCCTGTACCGTATGAGGAAAAGTCAAGATGGTTTAAAGAACTTACCGACTTGCAGGAAACTATCAGCGCCGCTCAGATGAAGCTTCACGAGGGCAAAACTTACAAGTGCTATGTTTACGGCAAGGGCAAGCTTGGCGATAATTATATTGCCGCAAGAAACGACGGCAATTTGATTATAGAATTTGAGGGTGACGAAAGCCTTATCGGAACTTTTCAAAACATTAAAGTAATCGAACCGCTTACATTTGTTATGAGGGGCGAATTAGTAAAGGAGAAACAATTATGAGTATTGAATCAGCACTCAGAGAATTAGGCAAAGAAATTCAGAAGGACGAGCGTTTTGTCGCTCTTCAGGCTGCTGCAAAGGCAAATGACGCAGATGAAAACCTTCAAAACCAAATGAAGGAAATGCAACTTATTTCACTCAAGTATCAGCAGGAAGCTGAAAAGGGTGAAGAAGCTTCACAAGATAAGATTAAGGAATATCAGGACGATTATCAGAAGCTTTATACTGAAATTATGGCAGGCGAAAATATGCAAAATTATTCTGCCGCTGCTGCCGAGATGGAAAAGATGGCACAGTATATCAGCGGTATGATTGGTCTTTTCTTTGACGGTCAGGACGCTGAAACTTGCGAACTTCCTGCGCAGGACGCTTGCACACACGACTGCTCAACTTGCGGCGGTTGCCACTAATTTATAAATTTTAAACTATTTCACAAACACAAAAGGAGGAACAAAAATGGCAGGGAAAGTAAGTAAATCAAATAAATTGTCACCTATGATGGCACAATATTTTGAAGTTAAAGAGCAATATCCCGACACAATTTTGTTCTTCCGTGTAGGTGATTTTTATGAGATGTTTTTTGACGACGCAAAAACTGCTTCAAGTGAGCTTGACTTGGTGCTCACCGGTAAGGACTGCGGTCAGGAGGAAAGAGCGCCTATGTGCGGCGTGCCTTTCCACAGTGCCGATAATTATATTGCAAAGCTTGTCGGTCGTGGTTACAAGGTTGCTATTTGCGAGCAGGTGGAGGACCCGAGCAAAGCAACAGGTCTTGTTAAAAGAGATGTCATAAGAATCATTACTCCGGGAACGGTTATTGAAAGCAATATGCTTGAGGATGGGGCAAATAACTACCTTTGCTCAATTTATAAAACAGAGGACAAAATGAAAGCCGGTATGTGCTTTGCCGATGTTTCAACGGGTGAATTTCATATTACCTGCATTGACGAGCAAAACAAGGCTGACGCTCAAAGGCGAGTGCTAAACGAACTTTATACATATATGCCCAGGGAAGTTATTATTAATCATGACGCATTTGATATGTCGCTTATGGATGATTACAATAGCAGGGCGAGCGCTCACATTGAAGTTATCTCGGCTGATAAGTTTGACTATAAAACAGCGCTTGAAGTAATTGATGAAACTCTTTCGGAAAGTGAAAAGGCGCAGCTTAAACTTGATGACAACAAAACGGGCGTGTGCGCACTCGGTGCGGTAATTATTTATCTTAAAAACACACAAAGAAAAGAAGAAATAGAAGCGCCGAGCGAACTTGAACTTTACGACTGCGACAAGTATATGAAACTTGATTTTTCCGCAAGGCGAAATCTTGAACTGACAAAGTCGATGATGACCGGCGACAAAAAACATTCGCTTTTGTGGGTTATTGATAAAACGAAAACGGCAGCAGGCAAGAGGATGATTCGTTCTTGGCTTGAAAGACCGCTTATGTCGATACCTAAAATTACAAAAAGGCAAAATGCTGTCGGCGAACTTGCCGACAACCCAATGCTTAGGGATGAGATCAGGCAGTTGCTTACCGGTATAAGCGATATTGAAAGGCTTCTTGCACGCATTGTTTATTCAACTGCTAATGCGAAGGAACTCAAGTCTCTTCAAACCACGCTTGAAAAGTTGCCGCAAATCAAGGCTCAGCTTTCAAATTCTTCGTCGGCTATGCTAAAAGCGGTTTATAACGATATTGACTTACTTGAAGATGTTGTTGATTTAATATCAGGTGCCATTGTTGACGAACCTCCGTTTACCGTTCGTGAGGGCGGAATGATAAAAGAAGGCTTCGACCCCGATATTGACGAACTCAAATCGATTATGAGCGACGGCGCCGGTATTATTGCTTCAATCGAAAATGAGCAGAGGGAAATTACCGGTATTCCTAAGCTTAAAGTAGGATACAACAAGGTTTTCGGCTACTATATCGAAGTTACGAATGCGTATAAAGATTTAGTGCCCGAAACTTACATAAGAAAGCAAACGCTTACTAATTGCGAAAGATATATTACTCAGGAACTTAAAGATTTAGAGGGCAAGATTATCGGCGCCAAGGAACGCTGTATCGCACTTGAATATCAGGCGCTTTGCAAGATTAGAGAAAGCATATCGGGTGAAGTTAAAAGGCTTCAAAAAACTGCCAAGGCGCTTGCTACTCTTGATGTTTTGGCATCTCTCGGTGAGGTTGCTTCAAACAATAATTATGTTTGCCCGATTATAACAAATGACGGCAAAATCGATATTAAAGACGGTCGTCACCCTGTTGTTGAAACTTTGCTTGACGGCGCACCGTTTGTGCCAAATGACGCTAAGCTTGATATGGAAGAAAACAGGTGTGAAATTATTACCGGTCCTAATATGGCGGGCAAGTCAACTTATATGAGGCAGATTGCACTTATAACCCTTATGGCTCAAATCGGTTCTTTCGTTCCTGCCAAGAGTGCGCAAATCGGAATAGTCGACGCAATATACACAAGGGTCGGTGCGAGTGACGACCTTGCAACCGGTCAGTCAACATTTATGGTTGAGATGAATGAGGTTGCAACAATTCTTAAAAATGCGACGAGCAATTCGCTTATTATTCTTGATGAAATCGGCAGGGGCACTTCCACCTTTGACGGAATGAGCATTGCAAGAGCAGTGCTTGAATTTGTTTGCAAAAAGAAAACGCTCGGCGCAAAGTCACTTTTTGCAACCCACTACCACGAACTTACGGTTATGGAGGGGCTTCTTGACGGTGTTAAGAATTATTCAATAGCGGTTAAAAAGCGTGGCGATGATATAACATTTCTTCGCAAAATCGTTAAGGGCGGCGCTGACCAAAGCTTTGGTATTGAAGTTGCCAAGCTTGCGGGTGTTCCCGACGGTGTGGTTAAGCGTGCAAAAGTTATACTTAAAGAGCTTGAAGCTAATTCAACTCCTATTGAGTTTAAGGCGGAGAATGTTGACATTGACGAAGATGAGAGCGATATACAATATAACTTTACCGCTCAGGGTACCGATGAAATACTTGAAATACTTAAAGCAACCGATGTCAATTCAATGACGCCTATGGAAGCTTTGCAAACGCTTTACGATTTAAAACTTAAAGCTGAAGAATTAAATTGATTTATACAAACTTACTATGAAAGGAGGAAGTTCAGTGGCTAAAATTAATGTGTTACCAAAAGAAATATACCAGCTTATTGCGGCGGGTGAAGTTGTTGAGCGTCCTTCAAGCGTAGTAAAGGAAATGATTGAAAATTCGCTTGACGCAGGGGCAAAAAACATTACTCTTGAAATTAAAAACGGCGGTTCAACTTATATTCGCATTACAGATGACGGTTGCGGAATTGAGCGTGACGATGTTAAAAAAGTTTTCATTTCCCACGCAACAAGCAAAATAGCAAAAAAAGATGACCTTAACTCTATAGGTACTCTCGGTTTCAGGGGCGAGGCAATGGCTTCCATCTCTGCTGTGGCAAAAGTTGAATTGCTCACAAAAGCCGATGGCGAAGATATAGGCACAAGGTATGAAATAGCAGGAGGAGAGGAAAAAGCGTTTGATGACGCAGGTTGCCCAAACGGTACAACTATTGTTGTTAGGGATATTTTCTTTAACACCCCTGCAAGAATGAAATTTTTGAAAAAAGATGTTACCGAGGGTAATCAGGTTGCCGGTATAGTTGAAAGAATGGCAATTTCACATCCTGAAATTTCTTTTCGTTTTATTCGTGACGGCAAGCAGGTGCTTATCACCTCCGGTAACGGCGATTTAAAGAGCGCTGTTTACTCTGTTTTAGGCAAGGAAATGAGCGACAGTCTTATGAGTGTTGATTATTCCTACAACAGTATGAGGCTTACGGGTTTTGTTTCAAAGCCTACTGCTTCACGAAAGAGCAGAGCAATGCAGTTTTTTTACATAAACAACAGAATTGTTAAGTCAAAAACGGCTATGGCGGCTTTGGAGCAGGCTTATAAAAATTCGATTATGGTCGGCAGATTTCCTGCTTGCGTGCTCAATATTGAGCTTGACCCGGCTATGGTGGATGTCAATGTTCATCCGGCTAAGACGGAAGTTAGGTTTGCAAATGAAAAACCTGTTTTTGACCTTGTTTATTACGGTGTTAAAACTGCGATTGAAAATGACAGAACGGTTAAAACCGCCGAACTTAAAAACAACAGTTTTAATTTTGATAATAAATCAGCTTATGAAAACACGATTGAAAGTGTATATGCCCCAAAGGCTGAAAATAAAAGTTTTGAAGCAAAGCTTAATTTCTTTAAAAAGAAAGATGACGAGCCTGTGCAGCAGGTGATTAAAACCAAGCCGAAGGAAAATTTTTGGCAGGTTAATTCGCCAAAGCCGGAATATAAGGCAAGTAAGCCTCAGCTTGACATCGAATATGACGAAACGCTTGACACGCAGGAAAATGAAGTTAAGCCGAGGGTTAATACAGAAATAAATCAGCCGCAGATAAGAGAAGAAGTGCCGCAGCAGACAGTTCAAAAGCAAGTGGTTATTCGTGACGAAAAGGATAATGAAAACATTATTCCTAACTTTAAGCTTATCGGCGAAGCATTTAAAACTTACTTATTGGTTGAGATTGAAAATGACCTATATTTTATCGACAAGCACGCCGCTCACGAGCGTATGAATTATGAAAAATTAAAGTCGCAGGCTACTGTCGAAACTCAGATGCTTCTTTCACCCGTTGTGGTCAATCTCGGCAAGGATGAGTTTATCGCTGTTGAGGAAAATATTGAACTTATCAGGCAGTGCGGTTTTGAACTTGAAGTGTTCGGTGAAAGCCAAGTGATAGTGAGAGCTGTGCCGAGCCTTGTTGACGGCGATGATGTTAAAGATTTAATTTTGGAAATCAGTGAAAAACTGCTTGAACATAAGACGGATATTTTGCCCGATAAAATCGATTGGATATACCATTCCGCTTCGTGCCGTGGCGCTGTTAAAGCCGGTGACTACACTTCAAGGCAGGAACAGGAAATGTTTGTTGAAAAGCTTCTTTCAATGCCTAATATTCGCTTTTGTCCTCACGGCAGACCCGTTTTTATCAAAATGAGCAGGTATGAGATTGAAAAACAGTTTGGCAGAGTTTAGTGATTGATTTATGAATAAAGTTATAGTTATTGCAGGTCCTACGGCTTCGGGCAAAACAAGTCTCGGTATTGAAGTTGCGAGGGCAGTCGGCGGCGAAGTTGTTTCAGCCGATTCTATGCAGGTTTATAAAAATATGCCTATTGCCACCGCAGCTCCCACGCCAAAGGAAAAAAGTTTGGCGCCTCATCATTTGGTGGAGTTTTTAGAGCCGAATGAAAGTTTCAGCGTGGCGTTGTGGTGTAAGCTTGCAAAAGAAAAGATTGACGATATTTTATCCCGTGGCAAAGTTCCCGTTGTTGTCGGCGGAACGGGTTTGTTTATTGACAGCCTTGTTGACAATATCGCTTTTGCCGATGTGGAAGTTGATGAAAAGCTGAGAGATGAGCTTATGAGCCGTGATGTTGATTCGCTTTATGACGAGCTCAAATCACTTGACCCGAAGGCTTGTGAAAATATACACAAAAACAATAAAAAAAGGGTTGTCCGTGCGCTTGAACTTTATTATTCAGGCTCGGGCAAAACAGTTCAGAACGATAATTCACGAAAGGAGAAAAGTCCTTATGAATTTCTCTATTTCGTGCTTCAATATGAAAACAGGCAAACTCTTTACGACCGTATCAATTTGAGAGTTGACAAAATGATGGAAGCAGGTCTTCTTGATGAAGCGAAAAATATGCTTTCGACGAAAAAGTCAACTTCGGCTCAGGCGATAGGGCATAAGGAACTTGCAAAATATATAAACGGCGAAACCACTCTTGAAGAAGCGAAAAATAAGCTAAAGCAGGAGAGTCGCCGATACGCAAAAAGGCAGATAACCTGGTTTAAAAGGAGAAATGATGCAGTCTTTGTTACATATGACAGGGATACAGATTCTCAAACAAAATCGGTTATCACAAAATGTGAGGACTTTTTAAATGGCTGACGAAAAAGCAAAAAAAGTTAATAAGAGGAAGAAAGTTCGTGTTAAAACCGATGTTTTGGTAATGGCTGTTCTTCTTGTCGCTATTGCGATTTTTGTAGGGGTTCAGTGTTATAATGCCATCCATGTTGATGTTAAAACGGTTACTGCGCTTGAATCAACGGTTTATGAATCGTTTAACGCCGAGGCTTTGGTTATAAGAAACGAGCATATAGTTGACAGTGGCAAAAGCGGTGTTACCGTGCCTTGCGTGGCTGACGGTGAAAAGGTGAATGTCGGCGGCAATATCGCAATGGTATTTGACAGCAGTGAAAATGCAAAAAGCTACTCATCTTCTCTTGATTTGCAAAAGCAGTTAGATTATTATATAAATTTGGAGAGCAAGTCGGCAGGTACGGCAACCGATGTTGAGCAGATTGACAAGGATGTTTTAACCGATGTTAATGAATATATTCAAAATTCGGCTTCGGGCAACATTTCAAAAGTTCAGTCCTCGGCGCTTGACCTTAACGATAAGCTTACAAGAAGGCAGATGATTATCGGCGAGGATATTGATTTTTCTTCTGTCAAGCAATCGCTTGAAAAGCAGATTAATGCAATTAATGTTGATGCCTGCAAGCCGAGCGGTTATTTAACTACCGATGAATCGGGCATCTTTTCATCGTATACCGACGATTTGGAAACTGCATTTGACTATGAAAATATCGACAAGCTTGACATTTCAACCTTCGATAAATATATGAATGAAGCAAAGAGTGCTAAAAAGAGCGATAACCTCGGCAAGCTTATAACAGATTTTGAGTGGTATTTTGCCTGTAAGGTTACTGATGACCAGGTTAAAGATATTAACGACGGCGACACTTTGAGTGTTGCTTTAAAAGACAGTGACAAGGTGATTGAGTGTGAAGTCGTAAGCGGTGCTACGCTTGACCTTGGTACCAAGGAATCGGTTTTAATTCTTCGTTCAAACGATATGGACAGCGAGCTTGCTTCAATGAGGCTTGAAGATATTGAAATCAGATATAACGAGTATACCGGCATTAAAGTGCCGACTTCAGCGCTTCATATAGATAAAAAAGGCAATAAAATAGTATACACTCTTGTTGCTGATTTTGCCCGTGCAAAAACAGGTGAAATTATTTATTCAACAAAAGATTATGTTTTGTTTGAATACGATACGACGGACAAGGATGCTATTCGCATATATGATGAAATAATTACGCAAGGAAAGGATTTACACGATGGAAAAGATTACAGTCGATGAAAACAGGCTAAAAAGTGTTGCCGACAACTACAAAAAAGTTTTAACCGATGTTAAGGAAACGGCAATCAAATCCGGCAGAAATGAAGATGATGTAAGACTTATGGCTGTTACAAAAACAGTTGAAAGCGTTTATATTAACCGAGTTCTTGACCTTGGCGCCGACCTTATCGGTGAAAACAGAGTTCAGGAGTATTTAGGCAAAAAAGACGAACTTCATTTAAACGGTGTTGAAAAACATTTGATAGGTCACCTTCAAACCAACAAGGTTAAGCAAATTGTGGGCGAGGTTGATACGATTGAATCTGTTGACAGTATTCACCTTGCAAAAGAGATAAGTAAAGTTTCGGCTAAAAAGGGAATTATCACGAATGTTTTGCTTGAAGTAAATGTTGGCAAAGAGGAGTCAAAAAGCGGTATTTTCCTTGAGGGTCTTAACGAGCTTGTTTGCGAAGTTGCCGAAATGGAAAACATTAAGATTAAAGGTCTTATGACAATTCCGCCGATTTGCGACAGTGAAGCGGAAGTTTCGAAGTATTTTGAGTCAATGTATCAAACTTTTATTGACATTAAGAATAAAAACATTGATAATGTAGATATGGACATTTTATCTATGGGTATGAGCCACGACTACGAAGCCGCAGTCAAAAACGGCTCAAATATAGTTAGGGTCGGTTCTGCAATTTTCGGTGCAAGAAAATATTTTTAAAAGAAAGGCAGAGAGAATATGGGTTTTTTCGACAAAATTAAGGAAATCGTGACCGAGAGTGATGAAGACGAATACGATGATTTTTACGAGGATGACAAAAAGAGCGGTTCAATAGGAATTGCCCCTCCGAAGGAAAAGTTTTCACGCACTGCGCCGCCTGCTTCCGACAGGGAAGAAAGATTTGCCGAGCGTGCACGAATTAAAAGGCACGACAGCGACAAGGTTGTTAACATTCACACCACTACTCAGCTTCAGGTTGTTCTTGTTAAGCCGGAAAGGTTTGAAGAAGCAGCAGGCATTGCCGACAACCTCAACGAAAGAAGAACGGTAGTTCTTAATCTTGAAAGCACAAACCGTGATGTTTCACGCAGACTTCTCGACTTTTTAAGCGGCGTAGCATACGCAAGCAACGGCCAGATTAAGCGTGTTGCAAACAGTACATATATTATCACCCCTTATAATGTTGATATTATGGGTGATTTAATAGATGAGCTGGAAAATAACGGAATGTTTATGTGATGAAAGACTGCGATAAAGTGGCTAAAACACGCAGGGTTTAATTTAAGTATGTATATATAATTACGGAGGAAGAATATAATGATTACACCAAGTCAAATTCGCCAAAAGAAGATATCCACCGTTGACCGTGGTGGTTATGACAGAGATGAAGTTAACGAGCTTTTGCTCGAAATAATCGAATCTTACGAAGCTGTTTACGCTGAAAACAAAGAACTTTACCGTAAGATGGAAATACTTGCCAACAGAATTGAGGAATACAGAGCAGACGAGGACACTATTAAAAACGCTCTTATCGCCGCTCAAAAAACTGCCGACAAGCTTATGAACGAAACAAAGCAAAAGGCTGCCGATGCGCTTGAAGACAGTGCAAAGAAAGCGCAAAACACTGTTGTTGACGCTAAGGAAAAGGCAGACAAGATTATTTCAAGTGCAAGAGATTATGTTGCAAACCTTACAAATGAAAAGGAAAAGGCAGCAAGCGAAATTGTTGACGAAGCCGAGAAGAAAGCAAATGATGCCGTAAGCGGTGCAAAAGTTGTTGCTAAGGATATGCTTGAAAAGGCTAAGTCACTTTCAAAAGACCTTATCGGCAAGGCAAAGGCTGAAAAGGAAAGCCAACAGGCACTTGTTGAAAAGCTTAATGAGGAAACAAAGAACTTTAGGCAAACGATTGTTTCGGCTTATGAAAAGCAGCTTGAAGCTATTAAAAATATGACAACCGATGTCGACATCAAAACCGTTATGGCGGACGAAGAAAAGATTGAAAAAGAGCTCGGCGATATTTATGCTTCTATTGAAGAGCTTATAAAATCTGACGATGTTGACAAAGTTATAGATGAAGCAAAGGAAATTGAAGTCAAGGAGGAAGAAGCAGTTGAAGAAGAAATCACAGAGCAAGCAGACGAAGTCGAAGAAACTGCTGAAGTTCCTGCTTCGGACAGTGAAGAATCAAGTGTTGACGACAATCAAGACGAAACTCAAGCCGTAGAAAAAGCAGAAGAAAATGAGGCTGAGGAAGACGCTATTGACGAAATCATTGATGAAATAGAAAATTCCGAAAAGAAATCAATAGGAAATCTCAGCGAGGTTGACGAAGAAAATGATGAAGAACCTGTCAGCGAAGAAGAAGCAAAAGCTGCGCTTGACGCTTTTTCAAGTGACGAGATAACACCTATTGACGGTGAGCAGCCGCCTATTCCGGAAATTATTGAAGAACCTGAAATTGAGGATAAGCCACAGCCGTTTGAAAATTATTTTCATGTAAACCGTGAAGACCCTCACAACACTGACGAAACCATTTCTCTTGTTCCTGAAGATGAGGACGACGAGGAAGAGGACGACAACAAAAAATTTAAAGGATTCTTTAAAAAGAAAAAATAAACCTATCAAGGAGTTAATATAATGGATTATAACCAAACATTAAATTTACCAAAAACCGAATTTCCTATGCGTGCAGGTCTTCCTAAAAGAGAGCCTGAGTTTTTAGCACGCTGGGAAGCAAACGACCAGTACAAAAAGCTTATGGAACATAACGAGGGCAAGCCGCTTTTCGTTCTCCACGACGGACCTCCGTATGCAAACGGTGATATTCATATCGGTCACGCACTTAATAAAACCCTTAAAGATTTTATTGTAAGATATAAAAATATGACCGGTTTTAAGTCACCTTATGTTCCGGGCTGGGATACTCACGGTCTTCCTACCGAGCTTGCTGCAAGAAAGAAAGCAGGTATTAGCGCCGAAACTAACATTTCCGACCTTGAGCTTCGTAAGATTTGCCGTGACACAGCGCTCGGTTTTGTTGACATTCAAAGAGAATCATTTAAGCGTCTCGGCGTTATAGGTGAATGGGATAATCCTTATATCACCCTTAAAAAAGAATTTGAAGAAGAACAGATTAAAGTATTCGCAACAATGGCAAATAAGGGCTATATCTACAAGGGATTAAAGCCTGTTTATTGGTGCCCTGATTGTAATACCGCTCTTGCAGAAGCAGAAATTGAATATGCCGAGGACCCATGTCATTCAATCTATGTTAAGTTTAATGTAACCGATGACCTTGGCAAGCTTACCGCTATGGGCGCTGATTTGAGCAAAACATATTTTGTTATTTGGACAACAACAACATGGACCCTTCCTGCAAATGTTGCTATCTGCGTTGGTCCTGATTTTGAATATTCTCTTATTAAGAGCGGCGACGAATATTATGTAATGGCTACCGACCTTGCCGCTGCAGCTATGGAAGCTAAGGGCGTAAGCGATTATGAAACTCTCGGCGTTATTAAGGGCTCTGAGCTTGAATATATGAAAACTCAGCATCCGTTTATCGACCGTACCTCTCTTGTTATTGTAGGTGACCATGTTACTCTTGAAAGCGGTACAGGTTGCGTTCATACTGCACCGGGTCACGGTATTGAGGACTTTATTGTTTGTAAAAATTATCCTGAAATTCCTATTATTGTTCCTGTTGACGCTAAGGGCAGACTTACCGAGGAAGCTGGTATGTTTGCAGGCTTAACTACAGAGGAAGCTAACAAGCCTATTGCCCTCCATCTTGAAGAAATCGGCGCTCTCTTTGCTCTTAAAAAGATTGAGCACCAGTATCCGCACTGCTGGAGATGTCATAAGCCGGTTATTTTCCGTGCAACAAGCCAGTGGTTCTGCTCTGTTGACGACTTTAAGGACGAAGCAGTTAAAGCTGCCGAGGATGTTAAGTGGTTCCCTGAATGGGGTAAAGATAGGCTTCAGTCAATGGTTAAGGAGCGTGCTGACTGGTGCATTTCCCGTCAGAGAAAATGGGGCGTTCCTATCCCTGTTGTTTATTGCCAAGACTGCGGCAAGGAAATTATTGACAACGATGTAATGATGAAAGTGTCAAAAATCTTCGGCGAAGAAGGTTCAGATGCTTGGTTTGCTCACGATACAGATTACTTCCTTCCTGACGGTTTCAAGTGTCCTCATTGCGGCAGTGATAAGGGCTTTGACAAGGAAAAGGATATTATGGATGTTTGGTTCGATTCAGGTTCTTCTCACGCTGCTGTTTGCAGAAAGAGGGGCTACCTCAAAGTTCCTGCAGATGTATATCTTGAGGGCGCAGACCAGTACAGAGGTTGGTTCCAGTCATCACTTCTTACTTCAGTTGCGGGCGGCAACGGTGCTCCTTATAAGCAAATTATCACACACGGCTGGACTGTTGACGGCGAAGGCAAAAAGATGTCCAAATCACTCGGCAACGGTATTGCTCCTCAGGAAATTATTGAAAAGTACGGTGCCGATATCCTCCGTCTTTGGGTTGCAAGTGCCGATTACCACGCTGATATCCGTATCAGTCCTGAAATTTTGAAACAGATTTCCGACAACTATCGTAAGCTTCGTAATACCGCAAGATATTGTCTTTCAAACCTTTACGATTTTGACCCTGACAATGATATGGTTGAAAACGATAAGCTTGAAGAACTTGACAAGTATGCTCTTATGAAGCTTGACGAAGTTCTTAAAATTTCAAGGGATGCTTTTGAAGTTTACGATTATCATACAGCCGCTCATTCGCTTCACACATTCTGCGTAGTTGAAATGAGTAACTTCTACTTTGATGTACTTAAAGACAGACTTTACACTTCAGCTCCTGAAAGCCAAACAAGGAGAGCCGCTCAAACCGTTCTTTATAAGGTTCTTGATGCACTCACTCTTATGCTTACTCCTATTCTTGCGTTTACTGCTGACGAAATTTGGCAGTCAATGCCTCACGATAAGAGCAGAAATGCACAGTCACCTCTCTTTAATGAAATTCCTCAGCCTGACTTTATCGAAGCTGACGCTGATTTCATCGCTAAGTGGGAAAGAATTCACAGCGTAAGATATGATGTTCAAAAGGCACTTGAACTTGCAAGAAATGAAAAGATTATCGGCAAACCTCTTGAGGCTAAGGTTGAACTTTTTGCACAGGGTGAACTTTATGACTTCTTAAAGAGTGTTGAGGCTGACCTTCCTGAAATCTTTATCACATCAGCCGTTACCGTTTCTAACGGCGAGGGTGAAGTTAAGGGCGATGTTGAGGGTCTCAGCGTTACTGTTTCAAAGGCAGACGGCGAAAAGTGTGAGCGTTGCTGGAAATTCTCAAGCACAGTCGGCTCTGATGCAGAGCATCCGACTCTTTGTGCTCATTGCGCAAGCGTTATGAAAGAACTTTCATTATAATAAATAAAATAGGCATACCTTGAGGCGGCGTTTGCCTTATATTCGGTATGCCTATTTATCGTAATAAACGGAGAGGTTTTTGTGAAATTAAAGAATAAAAAGATATGGTGCACGGTTATGATAATATTAATCGTTGCATTTGACCAAATAACTAAATATTTTGCAAAAGCCTGTCTTTACGGTAAGGGTGCAAAGCAGTTTATTAAAGGCGTGGCAGAATTTGTTTACGCTGAAAATACGGGCATTGCATTTTCACTTTGGAGCGGCGGTCGCTGGCTTTTTGTGGTGCTGACGGCTGTTGTTGTAATTGCTTGCCTTATATATATGTATAAGGGCAAGGGGCAAAACGATTTGTGGCTTTTTTGGTCGCTTGGCGTTATTGTTTCAGGTGCTATCGGCAATTTAATTGACAGAATTTATCTTGGCTATGTTATTGATTTTATCAATCCGACTTTTGTAAATTTTGCTGTGTTTAATATTGCAGATTGCGCCGTAACACTCGGTACAATAAGCTTTTTGGCTTGGGCGATTATTGATTTGTTTAAAGGAGATAAGAGCAATGGGTCAAAAGTATGAGTTTGTTGCGGGTGAAGACTGCATTGGTATGAGAATTGACAAGTTTGTCAGCGAATGTGTTTACGACTTAACACGCAGTATGGTTTCAAAATTGATTAATGAAAAATGCATTTCGGTAAACAGTACTCCTGTAGATAAAGGCAGCTATAAATGTCGGCTTAACGATATAGTAAATATATATGTTCCCGACCCGGTAGAACTTGAAGCAAAAGCTGAAAACATACCGCTTGACATAGTTTACGAGGACGAAGATTTGCTTGTAGTTAACAAGGCAAAGGGTATGGTAGTTCATCCTGCACCGGGCAACTATGAGGGCACTCTTGTAAATGCACTTCTCTATCATTGCGGTGACAGTTTAAGTGGTATTAACGGTGTAATAAGGCCGGGAATTGTCCACAGAATCGACAAGGATACATCCGGTCTGTTAATAGTAGCAAAAAACGATTTTTCCCATTTGGAACTTGCAAAGCAGATAAAAGAGCACTCATTTTATCGTGCTTATCAGGCAGTTGCTTACGGAAATTTTAAAGAGGATAAGGGAACGGTTAACAAGCCTATCGGCAGGTCACCGAAGGATCGAAAGAAGATGGCTGTTACCGAAAGAAATTCCAAAGTGGCAATAACAAACTACGAAGTGTTAAAGCGCTTTGGTGATTTTACGCACATAAAATGTGTGCTTGAAACGGGCAGAACTCATCAAATCAGGGTTCATATGGCATATATCGGTCATCCGCTTGCAGGCGATCCGGTGTACGGACCTAAAAGGATAATTTTGAAACTTAAAGGTCAGTGCCTCCATGCAGGCGAGATTGGTTTTGTTCATCCGAGAACGAAAAAATATTTACATTTTGCAGCACCTTTGCCTGATTATTTTACCGATTTTTTGGCAGAGCTGGAAAAAAGACAATAACACCGTTAAGAGGTAAGGTATGGAAAAAACTTTTGAAAATTGGCTCGTCGTGTCAGATATTGATGGCACGCTCAATAATAAAATCAGAAAACTGCCACGAAGAAATTATGACGCTATTAAAAAATTTACCGATTTGGGCGGCAATTTCACTTTAGCTTCGGGCAGACTTCAATCAAGTTTAGAACGAAATTATAACAGAATAACACCTAATCAACCTGCTGTTGTATTAAATGGCGCAGGTCTTTACGATTACAAAAAAAGAGAAATGCTTTGGCGCAGTACAATAAGTCAAAAGGGTCGTGAGTTTGTCAAAAAAGTAGCACAAGAATTTGACAAGCCTTTTCACAGCGTCGATATAGGCGTTTATTTTGACGATTATGTTTACATTGTAAAAAGCGGACTTTTTGCAAAAGGCACAATGTATTTTGACAAGGCGCACTACGAAATTGTTAAGGATGTTGACCGTGTGCCTCGTGACGGTTGGATGAAAGTTATCTTTTGGTCGAACCCGATTACTATTAAAAAGCTAAAAAAATTCATTAAAGAAAATGAAAATCCGGACGCTAATTTTATGTCGTCTTCAATCTTTTCACTTGAAATGCTTCAAAAAGATACTCACAAGGGTGTCGGTATTATGAAGCTTGCCGATATGCTTGGTATAGAAAAGAGCCATGTTGCGGCAATCGGCGATTATTATAACGATTGGGATATGCTCAAAACCGTTGGACTTCCTGCCTGCGCAGGTCAAGCTCCTAAGCCGATACATAATATTTGCAAGTTTGAAGCGTGCCATTGCAATAAGGGCTGCGTTGCAGATTTGCTTGAATATATTATGTCGGGCAAAGCAGATGAGGATATCGCAAAAGAAGAAGCAAAAAAACAATAAATTTTACGGCAGTGATTTACTGCTTAAATAGGAGAGAAATATGCTTACTATCGGAGCGCATTTGAGTGCGTCAAAAGGCTATACGGCTATGCTTAAACAGGCAGTCGAGATTGGTGCAAACACTTTTCAGTTTTTTACCCGTAACCCTCGTGGCGGCAGTGCAAAAGCTATTGACGAAAATGATGTTAACACCTTTTTAAATTTAATGGAGGAAAATAATTTTTCTGTCATTTTAGCTCACGCACCGTACACATTAAATCTTTGCAGTGCCAAACCGGAAACAAGAGAATTTGCGAAAAATACATTTGCAGACGATTTAAAAAGAATGGAATACACACCAAATCAGCTTTACAATTTCCATCCGGGTTCTCATACGGGGCAGGGTGCCGATGTCGGTATTGATTTTATCGCAGGTGCGCTTAACGAAGTTCTTTTTCCTGAAATGACTACAACCGTGTTGCTTGAAACTATGGCAGGCAAGGGAACGGAAATCGGCAGAAGTTTTGAGGAACTTAAAGCGATTATCGACAAAGTTGAGCTAAGTGACAAAATCGGTGTTTGCATTGATACTTGTCATGTTAACGACGCAGGTTATGATATAGTCGGTGACCTTGACGGTGTTCTTGACGAGTTTGACAGCGTTATCGGTCTTGACAGGCTTAAAGCTATTCATTTGAATGATTCAAAAAATCAAATTGCATCTCACAAGGACAGGCACGAAAAGATAGGCGAGGGCACTATCGGTCTTGACGCTATTGAAAAAATTATCAATAACGAAAGGCTTAAGCATTTGCCTTTCCTCCTTGAAACGCCAAACGATATTGACGGCTATGCAAGGGAAATTGCTCTTTTGAGGTCGATTTATAAAGATTAATCAATATTATTAAGGGGAATAATTATGAGTATTGAAAAGAGAAGTTTCGGTCACCTTGACGGTAAAGGTGATGTTGAACTTTATAAGATTACCAATTCAAACGGCGCTTTTGTTGAGCTTATGACACTCGGCGCAGGTATTCATTCGGTAAATGTGCCCGACAGAAACGGAAAGCTTGGCGATGTTGTGCTCGGTTTTGATGATGTTAACAATTATGTTGACCCTGACCTCGGCTATCAGGGCTTAGTTGTCGGCAGATATGCAAACCGTATTCGTGATGCTAAGTTTGTTTTGGACGGTAACGAGTATCACACTCCTAATAATCAAGGCACTTGGACTCTTCACAGCGGTGGTCGTTTCAGCTTCAATATTTGGGATGTGGAGGAAGTCGGCGACAATTTTGTTACTTTCAAATTCTTCTCACCTGATATGGAGGATGGTTTCCCGGGCAACTTCACTATGAAAGTTAAGTATACTTTTGATGACAGCAATGCTCTTAAAATCGAGTACACTGTTTTGAGCGATAAAAAGACTGTTGCAAACCCAACTAACCATTCTTATTTCAACCTTTCAGCCGATTCAAGCAAAACTGTTGAGGATGAATATTTGCTTGTTAATGCCGATAAGTTTACAGAAACTGACGATTCTCAGCTTCCTACCGGTGAACTCGGTGAGCTTAAAGGTACTATGATGGACTTTTCAACTCTTCACAAAATCGGTGACAAGATTGATGAGCCTTTCAGAGCGGTTATCGACGGTATCGGCTACGACAATAACTACTGCTTAAAGGATAAAGAGCTTGGTGAACTTACTCAGGCGGCTGTGCTTTATGACGAAGCTTCGGGCAGAAATATGGAAGTTTGGACTGACTTGGTTGGTATTCAGGTTTATTGCGGCGGCTGGCTTGCAAAGGATGGTAACCCGGGCAAGGGTGATTCAAAGGTTACATATCGCCGTGGCGTTGCGCTTGAAACTCAGTTTTACCCTGATTCTGTTAACCATTCTAATTTCCCGTTCAAGTATGTCGAGGCAAATGAGGAATTCAAAACAATAACAGAATTTAGATTTTCAACTAAATAATTAATACAGATAAAAAGAACGGACAGCGATTAATTCACTGTCCGTTTTGTTGTATTATAATGTCAGCCTGATTTTTACTTCCAATTAAGTGCCTTAACAGAGAAGCCGAGTGTTGAGTCAAGCTTATTCTTTTGAATAATTGCATAAACTTTCTTAATCTTGCCTGCACCGCTTACATCTGCTGTTACCTTGTAGAAGTTATTGTCGCCGAGGTCTTCAATCTTTGTAATCTTAATTGTCTGCTTCTTTTCAGGGTAAGTGCTTACTGTGAATGTGTCGTTTTTAGTGTTGTACTTAATAGGTGTATCCTTAACATCGTTAACCTTTGTTTTGAAGTTAACAACGGTTTGACCGTAGAATTTGAAAAGGTTAAGAACAACAGGGCTTGACGGATAAGTTTCACCGGTGCCGCCGTCGTGCTGAGCCATCCAAACTGCTGTGTATGCCGCAATGTTGATAGGCACACCTTCCGAGTTTTCATAGCTTGTAAGGTAAAGGTAAGGCACTTCAAGCATATCTGCTATAGTTTCCATATCTCCTGTGCTGAAGCTTACTTCCTTGCCTGTGGCTGAAGTTTTAGGTACGCTTTCGTTGCCTTCAAATTTTGTTGTGTCGGAAGTTTTTGTTACTTCTGCGTTCTTGTTTGTGGTAGCTGTTACCTTTTCGGTTGTGCTTTCAGTTGTAGCTTCAGTGTTTTTTTCATTCTTCTTTGTTGTGGTTACAGCACTGTTTTTCTTGGTTGTTGCGGTTGAACCGGTTTTTGTGGTTTCATTGCCGGAAGATTTTGTAGATTCTGCGGTTAATTTTGTTGTTTCACCTTTTGCAGTCGTGCTGTTTGATTTTGAAGTTGAAGAATCAGCTTTACCGCTTGTTTTGCTGGTTTTTGCGGCTTTTGTAGTTGTATTTTTAGCGGTAGTAGTTTCTTTAAGTGTAACAGGGTTACCTTTTTTGTCAGTCACTTCATTGCCGTCGTCATCTATCTTTTGAGCGTATGTATTGCCCTTTGCGTCGGTATGATAAGCAACAGCAACATCGGTCGTTACTTTCTCACCGCTTTTGTCAGTCACTTCTTTACCGTTTTTATCTGTTACAACTTCGGTTTCAAAACCGTATTCATTGTCGGCAGTGTCAAGACCGTCGGCAGTGGTTTGCGTAGTTTCGCCGTTTTCGTTGACAGTTTCACCGGAATTTGCGGTAGTTGTTGTGCCGTTTGTTTGGTCGCTGTTTTTTGAGCAGGCAACAAAAGTAAATGACAAAACGAGCACCGCACAAAGAGAAATAATAAGTATTTTTTTCAAAATTAACACCCCTCGAATATAAAAGCTTATATTAATAATAATTATATATTTACTTATAATATTTGTAAAGGGAATAGGTGAAAAATGAACAAATATTTAACTCCTTATTCACACTATTTACATATTTTGCCTAAAATGATATAGTATTTTTAATTCAAATTTTGTAATAATATGGTGAAAATATGAGAAGTTCAACGAAACTTGCAGTGTCGGCGCTGTCAACCGCACTGTCGGTAGTTATGCTGTTTTTGGGCGGAATAACAATGGTGCTTGCTTATGCTGTGCCGATGTTTTTGGGTATATTAATGATTATGCTCAAACGCACTTTTTCCGCTTCAAGCGCATGGGTAACTTATATATCTACAAGTATTCTTGCGCTTATCCTTGTGACGGACAAGGAATGTATGATGATGTATGTAAGCTTTTTCGGTTTCTATCCGATTATTCGTGATTATTTTCAAAAAATAAAATCAAAACCGCTCAGAATTATCGCAAAGCTTGTTTTGTTTAACACTGCAATGCTTGTCTGCCAAGTGGTTTTGATTAAAGTTTTCGGTATTCCGTTTTTGGAGGACGGTCAGGGCGAATGGTTTATTGCCGTTTTTGCCGTCCTGATGAATATAATGTTTTTGATTTATGAAAAAATGATTGATAAACTCACGCTTCTTTATGTTTATAAAATTGAGAAGCGTATTAAGAAGTTATTCAAATAATACAATATAATTTATATTATCACATACAACTTTCAATTAATTCTTTAATATCATCTTTTGGTTGGAAACCCACTGTTCTTGTAACTTCTTCACCGTTTGAAAAAATTACGATTGCAGGGATACTTTGAATGTCATAATCATATGCAAGGTCACGGTTTTCGTCAACATCTGCCGAAAAGAAGTCTGCCTCGCCGTCCATCTCGTCTGAAAGTTCCTCAAGCACCGGTGCAAGCATTTGGCACGGACCGCACCAAACGGCTGAAAAATCAACTACCGCAAGCTTACTGTTTAATACATCGTCAAATTCGCTGTTTTTTATTTCTTTAATCATTGTTATTCTCCTTTGCTTTCTTAGCAAGACAAGCGATTGCCGAAAGTGCGGCGACATTTCCTTGTCCTGCCGATTTTATATATTGATACGGCTTTCCCGCTATGTCACCGCAGGCAAAAAGACCGTCAATATTTGTTTTCATTTCAAGGTCAACAACTGCGTGCGCACCGTCGGTTTTAAGCCCGGGCACTAAGTTTTTAGGCGCAATGCTGTCCCTTATAATAAAAGTTGAAAAAGCTTCGTATTCTCCGTTTTCGCAAACGAGTTTTTCCGCTTTTCTTTCACCGTCAAATTTAATCGGTTTGTCATAAACGATTTTTATATTATCTATATTTTTTATATCACCGATTTCTTCTTTATACATCGGTATAAATGTGATGCTACTGCAAACTTCACTTAAAAACTTTGCTTCATCCTCGGCTTCTTTGCCAAAAGCGAGCATATTGACATCCTTGCCCTTGCAAAGCATGGCGTCACAGGTTGCACAGTAGCTGACCCCTCTGCCTAAAAACTTGTCTTCGTTTTCAATCGTTTTGCTCGGCAAAACACCGCAGGCTAAAATAACACTTGAACATTCAACCATTTCGCCCGTGCTGAGTTGAAGCGCAAAATATTTGCCCATCGAGTAAACGGCAGTAACTTTTTTATCTGTAATTTCAATTCCAAAAGCGTCAAGATGATTTTGAAAACTTTCGGCAAGCTTTTGACCGGTCACATTGGGTATGCCCGTGTAATTGTTAATCTTTTCAGCTTTGCTTATCTTACTGCTTAAATCTTTACTGCCTAAAAGTATAAGGCTTTTATTTCTGATTTTAGCTGTTATTGCCGCAGAAATACCTGCCGGCCCTGTTCCTATAATTCCAATGTCATATCTCATAATTTACCCTTAAAAAATTATTGCCCGGCAGACGAATGAAGTTCGCTCCTACGGTAGTTTTATCATTTTAGACTGTTTTATGGATCGGCGTTACCGATGACCCATAATAATTACTATATAACTATTTCTCATTTTAGCTTAGTTATACACGATTAATCTGCAAATGTCAATATTATTATACTTATTAATATATTAATAAACCTATTGACAAGGTAGGTGAAGCATTATATAATTTTAAAAATGTAAATTAATCGGTGGTGTGAAATATGTTAAATCGTTTTTCAAGAACTGAATTATTAGTCGGCAAGGAAGCTATGGACAAGCTTGCGTCTTCAAGAGTTGCCGTTTTCGGCGTCGGAGGTGTCGGCGGCTACACGGTTGAAGCGCTTGCAAGAAGCGGCGTCGGCTCTATTGATATCATCGACGACGACAAAGTTTGCTTAACAAATATTAATCGTCAAATTATTGCAACAACCGATACTGTCGGCAAGTTCAAAGTTGATGTTTGCGAAGAAAGAATCAAGTCAATTAACCCTGACTGTAATGTGTATAAGCATCAAACTTTTTATTCAAATGAAACGGCAGGGGAGTTTGATTTTTCAAAATATGATTATGTGGTTGACGCTATTGACACAGTATCAGGCAAAATTGCACTTGTTATGCAGGCTAAGGAAAACAATACGCCTATAATTTGCTCAATGGGCGCCGGTAATAAAATGGACCCGACTGCATTTGAAGTGGCAGATATATACAAAACAAGCGTTGACCCGCTTGCAAGGGTTATGCGATATGAACTTAAAAAGAGAAAAGTTCGCAAGCTTAAAGTAGTTTATTCAAAAGAAATTCCTATTAAACCAAAGGAAGATATGGCAAACAGTTGCAAATATCACTGCGTTTGTCCGCCGGGTACTAAAAGAAAATGTACTGCAAGAAGGCAAGTTCCGGGTTCTAATGCTTTCGTTCCGTCAACTGTAGGCCTTATTATTGCAGGTGAAGTGATTAAGGACCTTATCAAAAAATAATTTTAGGAAATATTATATTTTATTATGAAAAATTATGAAGAAATAACAATAGATGAAATGCTGTCGCTTGATTCTGACGAATATGAAATTATCGATATTCGTGACGAAATTGCATTTGCCTACGGCACAATTAACGGTGCAGTTAATATTCCTCAAAATAGACTTGAGGAAAATGTTGATACGCTTGCTAAAGATAAGCTTTTGATTATTTGCTGTAAAAGCGGAATTATCAGCGACCCTGTAGCAGAAAAACTCAGGCAGAAGGGTTTTAATGCCGCTAACCTTAAAGAGGGCTACTACGGCTATATGCTTTCTCAGCTCAAAAACGATACCGATAAAGCCAAAGATGTTGAACGCAGTATCAATAAAAAATTTCATAAGGGTATTTGGAGTAAATTCACCGCCGCTATCAACGATTATCAACTTGTTGAAGAAGGGGATAAAATTGCTGTTTGCATTTCAGGCGGCAAAGATTCAATGCTTATGGCTAAGCTTTTTCAGGAGCTTAAAAGGCATAATAAGTTCCCGTTTGAAGTTGTTTTCCTTGTTATGGACCCAGGCTACAGCCCTGAAAACAGAGAGATTATTGAAAAAAATGCAAAGCTTTTAAATGTTCCTATCACCGTTTTTGAATCAAATATTTTTGAATCGGTGCTCCATGTTGAAAAATCACCTTGCTATCTTTGCGCAAGAATGAGAAGGGGTCACCTTTATAATAAGGCTAAGGAACTCGGCTGTAACAAAATTGCACTCGGTCATCATTATGACGATGTTATTGAAACCGTGTTGATGGGTATGCTCTACGGCGGTCAGGTTCAAACTATGATGCCGAAACTTCATTCAACCAATTTTGAGGGAATGCAGCTAATTCGCCCGATGTATCTTATCCGTGAGGATGAAATTAAGCGCTGGCGTGATTATAACGATTTGCACTTTATCCAGTGTGCTTGCAAGTTTACGGATACTTGCACTTCCTGCAACCCGGATAATGCTTCCAAGCGTCAGGAAATCAAAAATATGATTCGCAAAATGAAAAAAATTAACCCACAGGTGGAAAGCAATATTTTCAAAAGCGTTGAAAATGTCAATATTGACACCGTTATTGCATATAAAAAGGACGGGGTTAAACATTCGTTTCTCGAAACTTACAATGATTAACAATTTTTTGATTAATTCCGATTTTTCTATTGACATTTTTAATTTAATATGTTAATATTATTCAGCAATAAGCGATTGCCGCTTTTGGCTTTTGCTTTGAATAATATAGAGGTATAGTGTAACGGTAACACTCCGGACTCTGACTCCGTCATTTAAGGTTCGAATCCTTATACCTCTGCCATCACCTCGGAACATTCGTGTTCCGAGGCTTTTTTATGCCCGAATACTGCTTTTTACG
>OIYY01000191.1_pt1 | contig 47254 bp, 38 predicted proteins | sample 1588341 | NCBI WGS metagenome assembly OIYY01 (sample SAMN03283287) | human gut metagenome | biome: human-associated habitat; material: feces | host: Homo sapiens | place: Peru | collected 2012 | reverse complement strand
TCGCTCTCTCGTTGCGACTTGTACATAATACCAAATCATTCTCCGTTTGTCAACACATTTTTTCATTTTTTTACCGTTTTTATGATATTGATATAATTTTACAACAAAAGTAACAATTTATGTACATAATTCACTACAAACTGACACTATATACTGTAATAAGTATCATTTTGTAATATATTGCAGTACATATAGTACTATAAATATGAATAATTGTACTTAAAGTATTATTGATTTATTATATTAATTATAATTAGTAATGTTAATAATACATTATATATTGTTGCAAAAGTTATCTGACTAATACAGTATTGAATTTTGCCTTAACATTTGTTATAATGTTTAAGCTAAATGAAAGGAGCTGATATAAATGCCTATTCGTATTGACGATGAATTACCTGCTAAGCAAAACCTTGAAATTGAGAATATATTTGTTATGAGTAAGTCAAGGGCTAATATGCAGGATATCAGACCTTTAAAACTTGTAATACTTAATCTTATGCCAACCAAGCTTGAAACGGAAACTCAGCTTTTAAGGCTTTTGAGTAATTCCCCGCTTCAGGTTGATATTGATTTTCTTCAGGTTAAAAGCCATAAAGCTAAAAATGTATCAAGAATTCATATGGCTAAATTCTACAATACATTTGACGATATTAAAGACAACAAATATGACGGAATGATTATTACCGGTGCTCCTGTTGAGCAAATGGAATTTGAAGAAGTTGACTACTGGGACGAGCTTTGTATGATTATGGAGTGGAGCAAAAAAAATGTTTACTCTACTATGCATATTTGTTGGGGCGCTCAGGCAGGCCTTTATTATCATTATGGTATAAAAAAATATCCGCTCAAGAAAAAGATGTTCGGCATTTTCCCTCATAAGTCGCTTGACGAAACACATCCGTTAATGCGTGGACTTGATGATGTTTATTATGTTCCTCATTCAAGGCATACTGAAACAAGGCTTGCCGATATTGCACTTGTTAAGCAACTTCAAGTTATATCTTACAGTGAAATGTCGGGCGTGCATATCATATCGGATATGGACTGCAGGCAGTTTTTCATAACCGGTCACAGTGAGTATGACAGGGACACGCTTGCTAAGGAATATTTTAGGGATAAGGAAAAGGGACTTGATATTGATGTGCCTTATAATTATTTTCCTAATGATGACGACAATGCAGTTCCGATTATGAGTTGGAAAAGCTCGGCAAATATAATATTCAGTAATTGGCTCAACTATTTTGTTTATCAAAAAACGCCATATGATTTGGCGCAGTTATAATTTTATATAAAGCAGTGGGCAATGTTCGCCGCTATGAATGTTTTGTAATTGAAACAATATCGGGCATCAAGGACGCCGACCCCTATATAATAATGATAGCATAAGAAAAACTCGACACTTCAAAAGTGCCGAGTTTTTTGTTTTATTATTTCGCCTTTGTTTCACAATAAAGGCAACGGTATGTGCCGTTATCATCTGTAAGGGTAAAAATATGGTCGATGTTTTCGTTATTGCAAATGCACTTTGGGTTTGCGCATTTGATAACATTGGTAAGCCTTTTCGGAAGAGAAAGAGTTTTCTTTTCAACCGACTTGCCGTTTTTGATTACATTGACTGTAATATTTTTATCGATATAACAAAGGACATCAAGATTGATATCAATAAGTTTATTAATCTTAATAATATCCTTTGCGCCCATTTTTTCGCTCTTGGCATTTTGAATAATTGCAACCTGGCAATTAAGTTTATCAAGGCGGAGAGTATTATAAACTTCCATACCCTTGCCTGCTTTAATATGGTCAAAAACTATACCGTTTTCAATTTCATCTATTTTCATTTGATAGTACCTGCCCATTCAAGAAGTGTTTTAATAAGAGCCATACGAACATACTTGCCGTTGAGCGCCTGAACAAAATATTTTGCCCTTGGGTCGTCGTCAACTTCCGTTGCTATTTCGTTAACTCTTGGGAGAGGGTGCATTATAGTTAAATCATTCTTTGCAGTTTCAAGCTTTGAAAGGTCAAGAATAAAAGCGTCCTTAACTTTTAAATATTCATCCTCGGAGAAAAATCTTTCACGCTGAACACGGGTCATATAAAGAACATCGAGTTCAGGCATAGCTTCCTCCATAGTTTCAACTTCCTTATATTCGCAACCTGATTTGTCAAGAATATCGGTCTTGATGTAATCGGGAATAGCAAGTTCCTTTGGTGCTATAAGAATAAATTTTACATTATTATATCTGCTCATAGCTTTGATGAGCGAATGAACAGTCCTGCCGAATTTCAAATCGCCGCAAAGACCGACAGTCATATTATCAAGCCTGCCCTTTTCACGGAAAATAGTTAAAAGGTCGGTCATAGTTTGGGTAGGATGAGAATGACCGCCGTCGCCTGCATTGATAATAGGAACGCCGCTCTTAAAGCTCGCAACCCTCGGTGCACCCTCAAGCGGATGGCGCATAGCGATAATATCGGCATAGCACGAAACCATCCTAACAGTATCTTCAACCGTTTCACCCTTGGAAGCAGATGAAGAAGCAGCTTCGCTGAAACCGAGAACATTGCCACCAAGTTCCATCATAGCGGCTTCAAATGAAAGACGGGTACGGGTTGACGGCTCAAAAAAGAGCGTGGCAAGTTTTTTGCCGTCGCAAATATGAGCATATTTTTCCTTATTTTCGATAATATCCATAGCGGTTGCAATAATATTATCTATTTCTTCAAGCGATAAATCTGTTGTATCAAGCAAATGTCGCACAGTAACACTTCCTTTCAAAATTTGCAATTATTCTTTTGCGCCGTTCACTTCAAGATAAGCTTTGATTCTGTCTACATTTTCACGGTTTTTCTCATCTTCTTCAAGATATTCGATAATATCGTAAACATCTACAACAGAATATACAGGGAAGCCGAATTCGTCCTCAACTTCAGCCATTGCACCCTTTTCGCCCTTGCCTTTTTCCTTGCGGTCAACCATAACGAAAGTAGCGGTTACCTTAACGCCTTCAAGCTTTGAAAGAATAGCCATACTTTCCCTTATAGCGGTACCGGCAGTAATAACATCTTCAACAATAACAACTTCTTCGCCAGCCTGTGGCTTGTAGCCAACAAACACACCGCCCTCGCCGTGGTCCTTTTCCTCCTTACGGTTGAAGAAGAACGGCACATTGAGTCCGTCTTTAGCAAGTGCAACGGCAACTGAAACTGCAATAGGAATACCCTTATAAGCAGGACCGTAAAGAACTGACTTTTTGTTGCCTACTTTTTCAAAATAAGCCTTTGCGTAAAACTCGCCGAGTTTTTGAATCTGCTCGCCCGTTTTGATATCGCCTGCGTTGATAAAATAAGGAATCTTTCTGCCGCTCTTAGCAGTAAAATCGCCGAACTTTAATACGCCTGCATCTTCTAAAAACTTAATAAATTCTCTTTTATAGCCTTCCATAGTAATTCTCTCCTTAACCTACAAATTCTTTAACGCATCTTCTGTATGCCGCAACAGGGTCTTTAGCCGCAGTAATAGGTCTGCCGACAACGATATAGTCCGAGCCGATTTCCTTAGCCTTTTCAGGAGTGGTAACTCTTACCTGGTCGCCTATATCACCGTCTGCAAAGCGAACGCCCGGCGTAACGGTCATAAAGTCTTTGCCGCAGTTTTCCTTAACCATACCTGCTTCAAGCGGTGAGCAAACAACGCCGTCAAGACCCGCTTCTTTTGCATTTTGAGCATATTTTACAATAGTATCGTTGATTGAAGCATTGATAAGAAGCTCGTTTTGCATACGCTCTTCACTTGTTGAAGTAAGCTGAGTTACTGCGATAAGAAGCGGTCTTGTGCCGTCTTCTCTTGTTAAACCTTCAACAGCGGCTTTCATCATATCAACCGTTCCTGCTGCGTGAACATTTGTCATATCAACATCAAGCTTTGACAAAACTGCCATTGCCTTTTTAACCGTATTCGGAATATCGTGAAGTTTAAGGTCAAGAAAAATCTTGTGACCTCTCTTTTTAATTTCCTTAACTATTGACGGACCCTCGGCATAGTAAAGTTCCATACCGATTTTTACAAAAGGTTTTTCCTCGGTAAACTTATCGAGAAAATCAAATGTTGCCTGAGCACTTGAAAAGTCACAAGCTACGATAACATCCTTACCCATTAATCAATCACTCCTATAATATCACTTAATTTATCTATACCGAGCTTTTCACATTCAGTCGGAAGAGCCTCGATAATATCCTTGCAAACATATGGGTTGACAAGATTTGCCGCACCCACTTGGACAGCAGTTGCACCTGCCATCATCATTTCAATAACATTTTTTGCACTTGAAACACCGCCGCAACCCATAACAGGAATGTTACAAGCCTTGGCAACTTGGTAAACCATTCTTACAGCCACAGGGAAAATAGCGTCGCCGCTGAATCCACCCATTTTGTTGGCAATAACAGGCTGCCTTTTTTTCAAATCAATACGCATACCGAGCATTGTATTGATAAGACAAATGCCGTCTGCACCCGCTTCTTCGCAAGCTTTGGCGATAGAAACTATATCGGTAACATTTGGCGAAAGCTTAATAAACACAGGCTTAGCAGTTACATCTTTTACAGCCTTTGTAACCTGCGCCGCACACTGAGGAGAAGTGCCGAAACTCATACCGCCGCCGTGAACATTGGGGCAAGAAACATTAACCTCCAAAATGCCGACCTGCTCCTCTTTATCAAGAAGTGAACAGGTGTATGCATAATCGTCAACGCAAAAACCCGAAACATTTGCGATAACCGGCTTATGAAAATACTCTTTCATTTCAGGAAGTTCGTGCTCAATAACATGGTGAACGCCCGGGTTTTGAAGACCGACTGCGTTAATCATACCCGAAGTGCACTCTGCAATTCTCGGAGTAGGGTTGCCGAAACGAGCGTCCTTGGTAGTACCCTTAAATGAGAAAGAGCCTAAAATATTGATATCATAAATATCTTTAAATTCCTTGCCGAAACCGAATGTGCCTGAAGCCGGAATAACAGGATTATCCATTTGAAGTCCTGCAAGATTTACAGACAAATCTACCATATAATCTCCTCCTTTTCAAGCACCGGACCGTCTTTGCAAATACGCTTGTTGCCGTACTTTGTTTTGCAAGAACAACCCATACAAGCGCCAAAACCGCAACCCATTCTCTCCTCAAATGAGAACTGACCCGAACACTCGGTTTTATTATACACAGCCTTAAACATAGGAAGCGGACCGCAAGTATAAAAATAATCGTAATTTTCAGGGAAAGCGTCGGTAACAAAGCCTTTTACACCGTACGAACCGTCAACGGTTGCAACAAAAACATCAATGCCGAGCGCCTTAAACTCGTCTTCATAAAAAACTTCATCCTTAGTATTAAAACCAAGAACGACTGCAGGCTTTTGACCTGCTGCAATAAGTTTTTTAGCAAGATAGTACATAGGAGGCACACCGACGCCGCCGCCGATTAAAAGCGGCTTAGTCGATTTTGTTATATCATATCCGTTGCCGAGCCCGGTAAGAATATTAAGCATTTGACCTACTTCAAGCTCAGCCATTTGCTGCGTACCCTCGCCGACAACTTTATAAATTATTGTTATAGCATTTTCCTCGCAGTCACAAACGGAAATCGGGCGGCGAAGAAATTTACCGTCAAGCTTAACATTTATAAACTGACCCGGTGCGGTGATATGAGATGTGTCACCCTCAAGTTTCATTTTATAAACATCTTTTGCTATTTTTTCATTAGATAAAATTTTGTAATCACTTTCAAAGAACATATATAATTATTCCTCATCTATAGTTGATACACCGAGTGTAATTTCTTCAAGTACATCAAGAAGAACTTTAACGGTGTCAAGGGATGTGAACATAGTAACATTGTTTTCAACAGCGGCACGCCTGATTTCCGAACCGTCGGAGTGTGAGTCGCCGGCGTTGATGTCGATTGTGTTGATAACATAAGCAATATGACCCTGACGAAGTGCCATAAGAATTTCATCACTGTCATCAACAGTAAGCTTAGCACGAACCTTTGTACGAATACCGTGACTCTTTAAATACTTAGCTGTACCCTCGGTTGCTTCAATATTGAAGCCGAGGTCGTAAAAACGCTTAATAAGAGGGAGTGCAGTCGGCTTGTCTTGGTCGGCTATGGTAACAAATACTGTGCCGTAGTTTGCAACATTCATACCCGAAGCCTGAATAGCCTTGTAAAGCGCACGGGTGAGCGACTTGTCATAACCGATTGCTTCACCGGTTGACTTCATTTCAGGAGAAAGGTAAGTATCCATTCCTTTAAGTTTTGAGAATGAGAAAGCAGGAGCCTTAACATACCAGCGCTTCTTTTCCTCAGGATATACCTTGTCAATTCCCTGCTCTTTAAGAGAATGACCCAAAATCACCTGAGTTGCAATATGAGCCATAGGCACACTTGTTGCTTTTGAAAGGAACGGAACGGTTCTTGAAGAACGAGGGTTAACCTCAATAACATAAACATCGTCGTTATTATCGGCAATAAACTGAATGTTATAAAGACCGACAATACCGATTGCTTTACCGAGCCTTACGGTGTAGTCAATAATTTTATCTTTAACATTTTGAGAAGCGGTGAAAGTCGGATAAATCGAAATTGAGTCACCTGAGTGAACGCCCGTTCTTTCAACATGCTCCATAATACCCGGAATAAATACATCCTCTCCGTCGCAGATAGCGTCAACTTCAAGCTCACGACCCATAATATATTTATCAACAAGTACCGGCTGCTCTGTATTTATTTCAACTGCGGTTTGAAGGTAATGACGAAGCGAGTCCTCATTAGCAACAATCTGCATTGCACGACCGCCGAGCACAAACGAAGGTCTTACAAGTACAGGATAACCGATATCTGCGGCTACTTTTACACCCTCTTCAATATTTGTTACGGCAAGACCCTTTGGTTGAGGAATTCCGAGCGATTCCATAACTTTTTCAAAACTGTCACGATTTTCAGCTCTGTCAATAGCTTCAACATCCGTACCGATAATAGGCACACCGAGTGCGTCAAGAGGAGGCGCAAGGTTAATAGCAGTTTGACCACCGAGAGATACAACGATACCCATTGGGTTTTCAAGAGTAATAACATTCATTACATCTTCAACGGTGAGCGGTTCAAAATAAAGCTTGTCAGAAGTTGTGTAGTCGGTTGAAACAGTTTCGGGGTTATTGTTGATAATAATAGCCTCATATCCGGCTTCACGAATTGACCAAATAGCGTGAACTGTTGAGTAGTCAAATTCTACACCCTGACCGATACGAATAGGACCCGAACCCAAAACAACAATTTTCTTTTTGTCGGATACTATCGATTCGTTTTCTTTTTCATAAGTTGAATAAAAGTAAGGAACATACGAATCAAACTCGGATGCGCAGGTATCAATCATCTTATATACAGGGAAGATATTGTTTTCTTTTCTGAGTTTGAATACATCAGATTCGCTCATACCCCAAAGCATACCGATATATTTGTCGGATACGCCCATTTTCTTTGCGTCTTTAAGAGTTTGAATATCCTTTTGATTTTCTTTAATAATATGTTCAAAATCAACAATGTTCTTAAACTTTTCAAGGAAGAACATATCAATCTTGGTGGCGTTATAAATTCTGTTCAAATCGGTATGAAGTCTTATAAGCTGAGCGATAGCGAAAAGACGGTCATCCGTACCGTTTTTGATATATTTAAGAAGTTCATCTTCACTGTAGTCGTCAAACTTTTTGCTGTAAAGGTGGCAAACACCGATTTCAAGCGAACGAACGGCTTTAAGTAAGCTTTCCTCCATAGTTCTGCCGATTGCCATAACTTCACCGGTAGCTTTCATCTGAGTGTTAAGAGTATTGTTAGCGTCGGCAAATTTATCAAACGGGAAACGGGCAATCTTGGTTACGACATAGTCAAGAGTAGGCTCAAAAGAAGCAGGAGTGTTGGCAATAGGAATTTCATCAAGGTGCATACCGACAGAAATTTTTGCCGAAACTCTTGCGATAGGATAACCCGAAGCTTTTGAAGCAAGAGCAGATGAACGGGAAACTCTCGGGTTGACCTCAATAAGATAATATTGGAATGAGTGCGGGTCGAGTGCAAACTGAACATTACAACCGCCCTCGATTTTAAGTTCACGAATAATGCGAAGCGCAGAATCACGAAGCATTTGATACTCTTTATTTGTAAGAGTTTGCGACGGAGCAACAACAACAGAGTCACCGGTGTGAACGCCGACAGGGTCGATATTTTCCATATTACAAATTGTTATGGCAGTGTCGTTAGCGTCACGCATTACTTCATATTCAATTTCTTTATAGCCCTTAATGCTTTTTTCAACAAGAACTTGGTGAACCGGTGAAAGTGCAAGCGCATTTTTCATCATCACCATAAATTCTTCTTCATCATCGGCAAAGCCGCCGCCGGTACCGCCGAGGGTAAATGCAGGGCGAAGAACGACAGGGAAACCGATTTCTTTTGCAGCTTTAAGACCGTCTTCAAGATTTTCGGCAATTTCGCTCGGAAGAACAGGCTCGCCGAGGCTTTCGCAAAGTTCCTTAAAGAGTTCTCTGTCCTCTGCTCTTTCGATAGCGTCAAAATTAGTACCGAGTATTTCAACATCACATTCCTTGAGTACGCCTTTTTTAGCAAGCTGAACGGCAAGGTTAAGACCCGTTTGACCGCCGAGTGACGGCAAAATAGCGTCCGGTCTTTCGTGACGGATAATTCTTGCAACATATTCAAGATTGAGCGGCTCCATATATACCTTGTCGGCAATATCGGTGTCGGTCATAATAGTTGCAGGGTTTGAGTTGATAAGAACTACTTCATAGCCTTCCTCTCTAAGAGCAAGACAAGCCTGAGTACCTGAGTAGTCAAATTCGGCAGCCTGACCGATAACGATAGGACCTGAGCCGATTACGAGTATTTTATGTATGTCAGTTCTTTTAGGCATTAGTGTCTTCCTCCTTTTGCATTAATGCGATAAATTTATCAAAAAGATAAGCGCTGTCCTGCGGACCCGGTGCACTTTCAGGGTGATACTGAACGGAGAAAAGTTTGTCCTTTTCGCACTTAACACCCTCTGCGGTTTTGTCAAGAAGATTGATGTGGGTAAGTTCAAGGTCTGTGCCCTTGAGTGAATCAACATCAACTGCATACGAATGGTTTTGAGAAGTGATTTCAAGCTTGCCCGTTTCAAGATTTTTAACAGGGTGGTTACCGCCTCTGTGACCGAATTTCATTTTAAATGTTTTTGCTCCGAGTGCAAGTGAAATCATTTGGTGACCGAGGCAGATGCCAAAGATAGGAAGCCTGCCCCTAAGCTCTTTAACCACATTGATAACGGTCTGCACATCCTCAGGGTTGCCCGGTCCGTTTGAAAGGAATAAACCGTCAGGACGCATTTTGAGTATTTCTTCGCTTGTGATGTTATAAGGCACAACTGTTACATTGCAACCCTTTTCATTAAGCTTGCGAATAATGTTATGCTTAATGCCGCAGTCGATAGCTACAACATCATATTTATGGTTAGGTGTTCTTGAATACCAGCGTTTTTTACAGCTTACTCTTGACACCATATCGGTAGGAATAACATATTCCTTAACCTTTTTCAGTGCTTCTTCATAAGGCACATCGGCGTCGCAAATCATAACTTTTTGCGAACCCTCGTCACGAATGATTCTTGTAATCATACGGGTATCAACACCGCTGATAGCAGGAATGTCATATTCAACAAGAACCTCGTCAAGCGTTTTGGTATATCTGAAGTTTGACGGCAAATCGTTATACTCTCTAACAATAAGGCCGCCCATAGTAGGCACTTTTGTTTCATAATCTTCATCGGTCATACCGTAGTTGCCGATAAGCGGGTAAGTCATACACACCATTTGGTCGGTATAACTTGGGTCGGATACAATTTCCTGATAACCTACCATTGAAGTGTTAAAAACTATTTCATTAATAGCTTCTTTGTCTGCACCGAAACCGTAGCCGTAAAATTCTTTACCGTTTTCAAGCACAATTTTTTTGTTATATGGCTTCATATACAATTTCTCCTTTATATATTGTCAAAAGGTTTTCACCCTGTAGTTTCCATCCTTTAAACGGTGTTGCTCTGCCCATAGTTACAAACTTATCCGGGTCAACCGTCCACTCTTTGTCAATGTCAAGCAGTGCAAGGTCAGCCGGACTTCCGACTTCTATCTTACCGCCGTCAATGCCGAAAATCTCCCTCGGCTTAACCGACATCATATCAATAAGCTTTTCAAGAGTGATAACTCCCGTTTTAACAAGCTTGGTATTGAGCACACCGAACGCAGTTTCCAAACCGACAACGCCCATAGCCGAGGCGGCAAGTCCCTTCGCCTTTTCTTCAGCCGAATGAGGTGCGTGGTCGGTAGCAATAACATCAACCGTACCGTCAAGCACGCCGTCAATGAGCGCCTGCATATCTTCCCTCGCTCTGAGCGGTGGGTTCATTTTAAACCTGCCGTCCTCCTGCAAATCTTCGTCACACATAGTCAAATAATGCGGACCTGTTTCACAGGTGACATCAACGCCCCTCGCCTTAGCCTTGCGGATAATGTCAACACTTTCCTTTGTTGAAATATGACACACATGATATTTGCATCCTGTTTTTTCGGCAAGTTTGCAATCGCGCTCAATCTGCGCCCATTCGCTTTCACTGCAAATGCCCTTATGGTTATGCTCCTTGCAGTATTTGCCCAGATGAATATAACCGCCGTTTAAAAGCTCATTTACTTCGCAGTGAGCAGATATAATTTTATGAAGCTTGGCGCATTTTTCCATAGCTTTTTGCATAAGTTCTTCTGTTTGAACTCCCGTTCCGTCATCTGAAAAGCCGACAACTTTATCTGCCATAGATTCAAAATCTACAACTTCGCCCTCGCCTTTTCTCCCTTTTGTAATTGTACCGAAAGGCAAAACGGAAATTACGGCGTCACGCTCGATTATATCGGTTTGAACCTTCAAGTTGTCAACGCAATCAGGTGCCGGGTTAAGGTTTGGCATAGTACAAAGCGCAGTATAGCCTGCCCTTGCGCCTGCCATTGAGCCCGTCTTAATCGTTTCTTTATAAGAAAAACCGGGCTCACGAAGATGTGTATGAACATCAACAAAGCCCGGTATCAAGAAATACTTATCCATTGCGTCAATTACTCTATCGGCACCATTAGAATTAATAGTGCTGGAAATCTCGGTGATAATGCCGTCGGTTATAAAAACATCTGACTTTTTAAATTCGTTTGCTATAAAACACAGTGCGTTTTTAATCAGTAATGTCATAAACCACAGTCCTTTCTTTATCCTTGTAATTATAATATATTTTACCCCCATAAGTCAACAATAAAATATATATTATACCTATTTACTTTAATTTTTTTATGATATATAATTAAATTGATTTTTTCTAAAAACTTATCAACAAAAGGAAGCAAAGCAATGATTAAAGTATTACAAATAGGTGAAGGTAATTTTCTTCGTGCATTTGTTGAGCATTTCATTGAACTTTCAAATGAAAAAGGCGTTTTTGACGGCAAGGTTGCAATTTGCCAGCCGAGAGAAAACACAAAAGTTATAAATGCGCTTAAAGAGCAAAACGGTGAATACAATATTCTTTTGAGAGGAAGGCTTGACGGCGAAGTTATAAACGATGTTAAGCATATCGATTGCATCGAGAAATGCATTGACACGGTCGGTGAATACGATGAGCTAAAAAAGACTTTTTGCCTTGACAGTTTGCAAATTGTTGTTTCAAACACAACGGAAGCGGGCATCTGCTTTGACGAAAATGACAGATTTGAAAACTCACCGAATATTTCATTTCCGGGAAAAATTACCGCTCTCCTTTTTGAAAGATATAAAGCAAGTAAAAGCGGCTTAGTGTTTTTACCTGTTGAACTTATTGAAAACAACGGTACCGAGCTTGAAAAATGTATAATTAAATATGCAAAGCTTTGGAATTTGGAAAGCGGCTTTATTAATTTTATTGAAAACAAATGCAGTTTTTGCAACACACTCGTTGACAGAATAGTAACAGGCAAAGCCGAGTATAAAAACGACAACTGCGCCGTTGCGTGCGAACCATATGCAAGCTGGCTTGCAGAGGCAGACGAAAAAGCAAAAAACATTATTCCGTTTGAAAAGGTTGATATGGGCTTCAAATTTGTCAAGAGCATTATCCCATATCGTGAGAGAAAAGTTAAAATACTCAACGGTGTTCACACAATGAGCGTACTTGCGGCATATAACGCAGGTTTTACAATAGTTCGTGATATGGTTAATGACGATTTATTTAAAGAATATATTAACAAAGGTTTGAGTGAAGAAATACTTAAAACAATCGACCTTGACAAAGACGAACTTAACTCTTTTGCAAGCAGTGTGCTTGAAAGGTTCAACAACCCGTTCATTGACCACAAGCTTCTTGACATCAGCCTAAATTCCGTTGCAAAGTTTAAAGCTCGTTGTCTTTGTTCAATTCTTGATTACTATAACAAATTCGGCAAAACTCCAAATGTACTTTCTTTTGCTTTTGCGGCATTAATTAATTTTTACGAAGATTATCAAAACAAGGACTACCCTGTTAACGATGTTGAAAGTGTTATGGAATTTTTTGCCGCCAAGCACGAAAATATTGTTTTTGACACCCTTTCAAATATTGACTTTTGGGGTGAAGATTTGACAAATATTGACAATCTTTACGAAAAAGTAAAAGCGCATTTTGACAATATTAAAAATCTCGGTGTAAAAAAAGCGATGGAGAAATTGATAAATGAATAAGCTTTTTAAAATTAATGAAAACGACAATGCAGCCGTTGCGCTTGAGCCTTTAAAGCAGGGTGAAATTGCAGACGGCATAAAGATTTTAGACGATATTCCGTTTGGTCATAAAGTTCTGCTTGAGGACAAAAACGAAAACGAAAACATTATTAAATACGGCAATGCAATAGGTCATTTAACAAAAGACTGCAAAAAAGGCGAGCACATTCACGAGCACAACCTTAAAACAAATTTAAGTAATATAATTGATTACAGTTTCAGCGGTGACAATAAATATGAGCCAAAAGAGAGCAATATCACTTTTGACGGCTATATGAGGGAAAACGGCAAGGCTGCAACGAGAAATGAAATTTGGATAATTCCGACAGTCGGCTGTGTTAACAATACCGCAAAAAAGCTTGAAAAAATCGGTCAATCGCTTATCGGTAACGAGTGTGACGGCGTTTTTGCATACACTCACCCGTTTGGTTGCAGTCAACTTGGCGACGACCAGGAAAATACGAGGAAAGTTCTTGCCTCTCTTGCAAATCATCCAAATGCAGGCGGCGTCCTTATCGTTTCACTCGGTTGTGAAAATACTAATATTAAAACATTTAAAAAGTATCTCGGCGATATAAATAATGACAGAATCAAGTTTCTTGTAACTCAGGACTGTGAGGACGAACTTAAAGACGGAGAAAAGCTTTTAAAAGAACTTATAAGTTATGTAAAAAGCTTTAAGCGTGAGCCTATTCCGATTAACAAGCTTGTGGTAGGATACAAATGCGGCGGCTCGGACGCTTTCAGCGGAATTACGGCAAATGCGCTTTGCGGCAGGCTTACAGATAAAATCACTTCTTTCGGCGCATCTGCAATTCTTACCGAAGTGCCCGAAATGTTCGGTGCAGAAAAGCTTTTGATGCAAAGGTGCGAAAACAAGGAAGTTTTTGACAAGTGCGTTAATATGATTAACTCGTTTAAAAAATATTTCTTTTCCCACGGTCAGGAATGTTATGAAAACCCATCACCGGGAAATCACGACGGTGGCATAACAACGCTTGAGGAAAAGTCACTCGGATGTATTCAAAAGGGCGGCAAAGCAACTGTTTGCGACATTTTAAAATACGGTGAGCATTGCAAAAAGCAGGGGCTAAATCTTTTAACAGGTCCGGGCAACGACATTGTATCGGTCACAAATTTAACCGCTTCGGGCGCAAATATAATTTTCTTTACAACGGGACGAGGCACGCCGTTCGGTGCACCGGTTCCTACAATTAAAATCTCATCAAACTCTAACCTTGCAAAAAGGAAAAGCAACTGGATAGATTTTGATGCGGGCAAGCTTATTGAAAAGCCTGAATTTGACAATATGACCGAGGAAATATTTAAGCTTTTGATTGACACTGCATCCGGCAAAAAAACTAAAAACGAGATTAACGATTATCGTGAAATTTCCATTTTCAAAGACGGAGTTATTATGTAGTTAATCGCTTTATATTGAAAAATTCATAAAATAATGTTAATATAAACTAAAATATGATGAAAGGGTGAAAAATATGGCAGATTTCAAGTCAAGCTTTATGGGCGGATATAAAAAGAAAGATGTTGACGAATACATAGAAAAACTTGAAAAAGAAAACGAAAAGCTTAAAGAAGATGCAAAATCTTCGCTTCAAAAAGTTTCAAAAGCCGCAAAACTTCAAGACGAATATAAAAAATTAAAAGCTAAAGTAAGCGAACTTGAAACTCAAAAAATCAATGACGAAAATGAAAAAGCGCTTCTTGCCGGTGAAATTAACAACCTTAACGAACAAATCGGAATATTAAATTCTCAGCTTGCAAAAAGCACAAAAGCCAATGACAATCATATTGCAAACATCGGCAAGATTTTTTACAGTGCTTATGAAAGCGGAAGTGAAATAGTTGACGAAGCAAAAGACGGCACTAAAAACTTCCTTAGCGAAATAGCAAAATCAAGTGTTGAAGCAAAGGCTGAAATTGAAAATGCAATAACTTCTTATGCGCTCATTAACACCGATATAAAAGCACTTGCAGAAAGTATTGTTAAAAATATTAACGCCGTTTCTGCCAACACCGACAAGCTTATTGAAAAAGCAAAAAGTGTTGCCGATTCAATGGGCAACATTGATGATATCAGGCTTAAAAACGAGGAAAATGCAAACGGCGTTATTAAAAAGTACGATTCATTCTTCAAAGAATATGAGAGCGAAAAAACGAGTGAGGCTATAGAAATTTTGCCGGCAAACGACAATGAAGTTTCACCTGCTGTCAGCAAAGTTGAACCCGTGGTTAAACCGGTAGAAAACGAAACTGAAACCGAAACGCAAACCGCTTCACAAGAACCTATTTTTAAAGCTTCTCAAGAGGAAGTTGCTCCACCTGCAGTTTTGCCGATTATTGAAAATGAGATTAACGATTTTGAAGAACCGGCAGTTCCTCCAATTCAGCCTGTAGCAGTCACTCAGCAAAATGTAAGAACACAAAGGCAGGCTGCAAACGCTAACAGGCAACCGATACAAAGGCGCCCTGTTCAAGTTCAAAAGCAGGCAGTTAATCAAAACCGACAAAGCCAAAATTCTCAGGTGCAAAAACAATCTCAGCAAAACCAAATGAACCAAAACAGAGCAGTTATGCTTCGTGAAGTTCTTAAAAAGTTTCAAAACAACGAAGAACAAAATTAATAAGTATATTAAAAAAAGGTGCCGAATTTGGCACCTTTTCTTATTTTATTCAGTTTCTATCGTTCCGTTTTCCTTTTCATACTGAGCAACCCGTCTTTTAAGATACTGCTCAATTTCTTTATTTGCCGAGCGACCCTCGCTTTCAGCAATGTATCTGAATTTTTTAAATAAAAGTCTGTCAACTCTTAATGTGTATCTCACTAATTTATCGTCCATAATTATTACCTCTTAGCATTATTTTGACATCATTATGACTAAATTATAGCGAAAATATTGCAGAAAAACGAAAATGGTGTTATTATGGCGTCATAATGGTGATATTTTTCGAGGTGATATTATGGTTATGAAAAAGCCTTGAGGTTTACCCCGTGGCTTTTGTGTTGTAAATTATAGTTTGCAATCGGTTGACGGCTTCGCCACATTGTATACGGGCGGATAATATCCGCCCCTACGGTAGTCTTATTATTTTGGACTTTTGTAGGGGTCGGCGTCCCCGACGACCCGTAAGATAAACTATAATTTATCATAATAAGTTTTAAACTTAGACCGGGAATAATAATTTTTTGTATACTTGCTGTTTATTTATCATTCATTTTCTTATACTTTTCAAGATATTTTTGAAGAGTATAGTAACCCGGCTTTAATCTTTCGTGATAAGTCGGCGTATTCCAAGTATCATAATCATAGCTGCCGTCAATATTGATATTAAGAGCTGATGAACTGTCCTTTTTTTGAACGCCCAAGCCAAAAGAAAAGCTTTCAAAAGATTTTGGAGTTATAGACTGAGTTTCATAAAAGTCATCCATTTGCTGTTTAGATGATGGGTCCATAACATTAAGAAGCTGCCACGGAATTCTTATTTCAACCTTTCCGTTTTTGTAGCTGAAATCTGTAAGCGAAGTGTAATTTTTTGAATCAGGGTTTGAATTGCCGTATTGAAGCTTACCTGTTTCATAAACCTTGTCGCTTACTTCCTTGTTTGAACCGGGAACGGTAAGATGGTAGCCGTAGCACATACGCATTTGGTTAAACACACCGCTGTTCTTTTTGTCCGAATCTTTATCCTCCGGTATATCGGAAAGCATACGAGATTTGATGAAATAATAATAGAAAGCGTCATAATACCTATCAACATAAATATGCGAATTTTTAGCGCCGTTTATCATAATAAGGAAATCTGCGCCCTTATTGAATGTAAGGTTATAATCTTTTGCGGTTTTATTGCCCTGATTTGCCAATGTGTCAATAGGGATATAAATTGTATCGGTGTTAAAATCGTAATCACTGTTTTTAGTGTCTACCATTAAATAAAGATAGCGTTCGTCACTTTTAACATAAATATCGCCGTATTCGTTAGAAACAGCCGGAGTATCACCGCTCCATTCCGACACATCACCGTCAACATAGCAAACGCTCTCATTTTCGCCGGGGTCAAAAGCCAAAAGACCGAAGCACTGCTCCGTAGTTTGAATATTAGACCAAAACGGACGCCTGTCTGCAATGTCAAACATAACATTGTTCCAAGTACGCTTAAACCATTCATCTTGCCAGGTAAACACAATACCGCCGGCATATTTTTGTTCATAAATTTTATCAAACAGTTTAGAAATAATTTTGCCCTGCTTCGTTTCGTCAATTCTGCCCTGGTCATAGTTCATAACGCTTTTGTGTCCCAACCCACGAGATGTAGGCACACCGAATTCGGCAACGATAATAGGCATTGTGTGGGCAAGTTTTAAATCTTTAAGGTAAGCGCTGTAAGTATCAACATTACCGTCTTCATCGTAATTTTTAAGGTAATCTTCCTGATAATTAAGACTGTCGGGATAATAAGGGTAAATATGATATGAAGCAAACATACCCGGTTTATACTTATTTCGCCACTTAACATTTTCAACATTAACGCTCGTTTTATCTTCATCCTCGTGAGGCTCATTTGGGTGAGTGAGCGAATCGGTAGTTATCCAGTTTGAAAAGGCAACGGTAGTTTGAAATTTGTAAGTTTCCGTTTCGTGCTTAATAACCTCGTCACCGACTTGACACAAAAACGCTTCAAACGCAGTTGCCGCCTGAGTGTAAAGATATGTGCCGTCATAACTTGCCTTGTCAGGGTGCTGAGTATTGGTGTTAACAACAAGATTAGGGTCCCACTCAATACCGAGTATCCAACCTGCAAACCAGTGCGAAACATCAGAAGTATATGTGCCCGAAGCTTCACCTGCGGTTTCCTCAACAGTTGCATTGCCGTGAATAACATCAACAAGTGTTACCGCATCTTCAATAAAGCCCTCAAGTATTTTTCCATTTTCGGCATAAACATCCGAAAGCCTTTCAATATCTTCCTCATTTACCCAAACACCCTGAAAAAGATAAAGCGGATTATCAGCCTGCTTATTAAAATCTGCAAGCGCATTATAAAACTGAGGCCGCATAGTTGTATAAACACGGATTGAATTGCAATTCATTTCACTTATATACTTAAACCACCTATAATATGTGTCATAAGAAATGGTAAGTTCGCCCGGAAAAATACCCGGTTCACCTGCACCTATGTTAACGCCTGTCCAAAAAATCTTTTTCCACTCGCCGTTTTCATACACTTCAAAATAATCGCCCGAAGTTTTGAAACGGGAAGATATGCCGTCATCGTCGGTATAAACTTCCTGAGAGGCGGAACTTTGGCTTTCTTTCTTTTCTTTACCGAAAAGATTTGTTACGCCGTGAATACCGAAAGGCTGAAGCAGACCCGTTTGAGCCAAAACGACAAAAACAAGAAAAGTAGCAATTACGGGAATGATATATTTTTTCATTACTGCTCAAACTCCTTTCGCTTGATTTTGCCCCAAGTTTGGCGAAGCTTACGATATTTAAGAATACCCTCAACTCTGAAAAGAGTAATAAGTTGCCTGTATCCGAAATTTTCCAAAATTGCATAAACAGAAATAAGAATATACTGCTTTGCCGTCATTGCGTTCTTTTTTGTATACTGCTCAAGAATAAGACTGCCGATTGACAGCATGATGCCGAGCAGCGTTGCCAAAAGAAAATATATGACGAAAAAGAAAATGTTAAGTTCGCCCATTATAAGCGAAAACGGAATTATAAAATAACCGAGCACTTCTATCAGCGCACCCGAAAGTTCAAATATCCAAAAATACGGTACGGCAACCAAACCGACAGTTCCGTACTTTGGGTTAAATAAAAGATTTTTATGTGAAATAAGAGTATCAAGTAGACCGATTTGCCATCTTCTTCTTTGACCCCTGATATCCTTTAACGACATTGGACCCTGCGTCCAGCAAACAGCATCTTCGCAAAAGATGATTTTATACTTTCGCTTATGCTTTCTCATATAACTGTGAAGCCTGACTACAATTTCCATATCTTCGCCGATAGTGCTTGTTTTGTAACCGCCGACTTCAATAACAGCCTGCTTTTGGAAAACGCCGAAAGCTCCTGAAACGATAAGCATAGAATTTGAAATACCCCAACTTACCCTGCCTGAAAGGAAAGAACGATAATACTCTACTATTTGGAAACGCTCAATAATTCTTTTAGGCATAGAAAAACCTTTAAACTCACCGTCACGAATAACAGAACCGTTGGCAATACGAACTATACCGCCCGCAACGATGGTATTTTTATCTTTGTTAAACTCAATGGAAAGTTTTAAAAGAGCATCCTTTTCAAGACGGGAATCGGCGTCAAGGCAAGCAAAAAGCGGATAGGAAGAAGCGTTGATTCCTGCATTAAGAGCGTCGGACTTACCTCCGTTTTCCTTGTCAATATAAAGCAAATTAGGATAGTCAACATTGTAGTAAACTCCCCTAACCTCTTTTGTAGGAATCGAAACTTTTTGCGAACTTTCAATTTGATAAAGGTTAAACGCTTCAACAATTTTTTCGTGCGTTTTGTCGCTTGAACCGTCATTAACAACGATAATTTCAAAATTAGGATAGTCCATTTTTAAAAGTGATTTAATGTTTTGAACTACATTTTCTTCCTCGTTATAAGCCGGAATAAGAAGCGAAATAGGAAGCAAATTATCACTGTACATATATCTTTCATAATCGTTTGAAAGAAGTGATTTTGAATCTTTTCGCACTTTTATAAAAGACATAATCATTTGAAGTATATAAATAACACTCAAAAGCACAGTAAACGCCATACAAAAATAGTTAAAAAACGATATTACTGTTCTTATGTAACCCATTATATCCATCGGCATTTACTCCCTCATATCGATTTCTCTGTAAAGTGAATTTTTAACGGCGTCGGCGGCGTATCGGTCATAACCTTTCATAATCTCGTCGATATCTTTAATTTTAACCGACATATTGATAAGCGACGAAGCCGCAACCTGCCTTACCCACCACTCTTTATCCTTAGTGGCGGTTTTAACATTTTCAATAGCCTCATTGGTTTGAAAATGTGATAAGCCTTTGATTGCCGCAATGCGAACAACCCAGTTTTTATCTTTTGCCGCAACTATTAAGTCGTGTTCATAACGAGCATCACAAAGACCCGAAAGCGCTTTAACACAGGCAATTTTCATATTATCATCCGTGCTTTTAGCACCGGCAAGGTAAACATCCGCAAACTCACTAAGCGCATACGGTGAGGCGGCAGTAATAATTGTTGCTTTCATTTGCTCGTTACAATTTTTAAGAACTAATGTTACAAGTTCAACCAAATCGCCCGTAAAATGCGATATAAGTTCAAACACAACTCTTGTTGAATACTTTTGGTCATTTTCAATACTGACAATATATTTTGCAAGACGGGAGGTGTCACCGAATGTTGAAAGAGCCATTGCGGCATTGTATGCAAGGGCACGGTTTTTATCCTCGCTGAGTTTTCCTATATCGTTAATATAGTCAACTCCGTTAAAATCGGCAAGGCGCCTGCAAGCATAACATCTGTCATGCGTTTTACCTTTTCGCAAGATTTCGGCATACATTTGAACAGGCTTGAGCGAACTGTCAATTTCGTCAAAAATTTCTGTTCGTGATGCGTAAAATTGCCCGTCATCCTTTTTCTTATACTCGTTAACCTTTTCATAAACCATATCGAGTATTTTATTGTCGTCACCTACAAGCTTTTTAAGTGATTTAAGCTCATTTTCCCTTGACGATACAGTTGGGGAATACATTAAAGCGTCAACTATTTTTGTACTCTTTTTTAACGCTGATGAATATTTTTTGTTATTGTTTTCCTGCCTGATTGCAAGAATGTAAAGCCAAAGATATTCAAGCGCAAGTATAAAAAGACAGGCAAGTATACCTATAATAGCAAAGAGTTCGTATGTCAAAATCTCACCACCTTTTATTTGGATGCGTAATATTTTTTAAGAGTTGAAAAACCGTCTTTTTCCCTATATTCAAAAGTAACTTCCTCCCAGGTTGACCATTTGAAAGTCTTATAACCCGGGTCTTTCTTTGCCTCAGGGAACATATAAAGAAGGTCCTTCGTTGACTTATCCGCAATCATAAGCGAAAGCAAAAAGCCGTTGGTTTGAGTAGTTTTAACTTGATTTGAAAGCTTGCCGTCATTATTGATTACAAGTTTTTGCGACGGGTCGGTAACATTTAAAAGTGACCAAGCAATACGGATATAAGTGGTTGTGCCGGTGGTATAAAACTGATTGTCACCGCTTCTGAAACCGCCGTAATTAAGTTTTGTCACCAAGTTATAATTACCGGTATAGCTTTCCTTTGAAGCATAGTTTCCTTTATTTTTATCATAAGAATTGATTACATAAAGACCTGCGTCCTGCTTATTTTTAAACCTGATTACAAACTCCATACCTGAAAGCGATGTAGGAGTATAATCTTTTGAATAGTAGTAGTCGCCGTCATTTCGCTGATAAGTATCAATACCGATAAAAAATTCTTCCTTAGAATAATCAATTTCTTCAAGAAGCCTTAAATTTATATAAAGATAACTTTCATTTGCCGAAACGGACATACCCTGCATTCGATCATCGTCAAAGTATTCCAAATCGGAAGTTTGCGGAGTCGGTGATTCAACGGCAACAAGACCTGTTGTTTGCGAAGAATCGGCAACATCGTGCCACAAATAATTATTTGAAAGAGGAACGGTAAACGGCTTCATTTTGCTTGAAACAGACGACCAGTTATCGTTAAGGTCATCAATAACACCGCCGATACAATTTGCACCGTCGCACGCATTAAGCCCTGCGATAAGTGAATTTGCCTGTTCAGATTCTGTTGCACCGCTAATATTTGTTGAAACACTTATTCCGCTTACAAGTAAAGGCAGCGACACGGCTTTTTTAACCTCGCCAAGATATTTTTCATAAGCGTCGCCGTAAGTTTTTTCGCCGTAATGTTTTTCATTTGAAGCAAAAGTTGACTGAGTGAGCGAACCGTCAATGCAAACGAAGAAATATTCTTTCATCCCGTCATTTGCACAAATTGACGACAGATTATATTTAACTTCGCTTTTTGCATACTTAAAACCTTCAATACTGTTTGTATTAATTTTTATACCCACAGGAATTTTATAGCCGTATGCGTCAACATTTTTACTTTCCGCAATATCGCAAAGCTTAGCAGCCAAGCCCTCTACTGCGCCGTCAGCGGTGAAATATTTACCGCCGAAATTAAACGCTGAATTTGACTTTTGAATTGCTTTTTGATTGTTTTCGTTCAAATCGGGGTCAATTATTACTCCCACAAGATAAGATGAAACATCGTTAAAATATGCTGTTTGGCTAAGCATATTTGTAGCTTTAACACTGCCGTCGCCGTGAACTGCTTTGATTACTGTTTCAATCTTTTCCTGCCATTTTGCAAGACCCTCGTCACTGAGGTAATTTTCGGCTTCCAAACCGTCAGGCTTCGTTATGCACTGAATGAGATAAATCGTATTATTCTTATTATCCTGATTGCTTTGGTAGAGTGCACGGTAAAATTCAGCCGGCATTAAATCTTTTGCCCTAACGCAATTTGCACCCAAGTTCACAAGTTCCTCCATAAGCGACTGATAATAGGAATAATCTCTCGTGTACTTTTTTTCGCCCGGTTTATTTGCATTCAAACTGAGCGCTTTAAGGTAAACCTGCTGCCACTTGCCGTTAATTTTAACTTCAAGCTTATCATTATTTATTTTTGAAACACTTTCTTTATTTTCAGTCGTTTTTTCGTTATCGTTATGGCGAGAACCGTTTTCCTTTTCAACCTCTTTTAAAATCGATGTCATTAAAGGGTTGTAGAAATTCCAGTAAAAATAACTGATATCGCCTTGATTATCATAAGAAAGAAATTTAAAAAATTTATCCGAGCCGAGGAATTTATAAAAATTCTTTTTGCTTACATAATCGTTAAAATCACCTGCAAAATAATATGTGTTCGGCTTGTTTTCACTCTTTTTTCTTGTTATTGCAACAAACTGAGGTTTAGCAGAAATATCTTTTAGCTTTTCCATACCCGTTGCGTTAACATCAAATTCAAAAGTTGCAAGCGACTCGGTTGAACTGTTTGCTTCAATAAGCTCAAACCAGTTATAAAAGTTACACTTTTTTGCACCTTTAAATTCTTTTTTATACTTTTCGTTAATTGATATTTGAAGAAGATTTTTAGAATTAAAATCTGTCTTTTGCTCAAGAACTATTATTTTGCCCTCATTTGAAACAAGCAAAATTCCCGGACCCGAGAACTGCCATTCAACACCCGACTGCTGTTCATAAAGCGGCGGTGCCCAATCGGGAACATCGGTAAAATCTTGAAGTTCATATATATATCTTCCGACCCAACCCGTTTCGCTCATACCGAAAAGAGATTCAAGCTGAGATTTTACGGAAGCGCTCATATCGGAATTAAAAAGTTCCATTTCGCCCACAACAGTCGCATTATTTTCATAAGCGTAAGACACAACGGACATATCGTCGCTGTTAAAACCCGAGCCGGACGCTTCTTCTTTATTATAGTAGCCGTAGGTATCGTTAATCGCACCGTAAACATCGGAAATGTACATCAAATCGGGAATATAATCAAGAGAAGTGAGTGATTTTTCCTTGCCCTTTGTTCCGTCATCTTTGAGCTGCTCGCCGAAATAATCTTTATTATAATCGTAAGCTTTGCCGTCATCTTTAACTATTTTCTTTTGGTTTAAAAGCCAAAAAAGGCCCTGATGCTTTCTGTAAGCGAGGTCACTGTCAACATCGTTATCCTCAGTTGAAACAAGAACGGTTTTATCAAGCACACAAACATTGAGCTTTGTTTTGCCCTTTAACTGCCAGCCGACAAAAAGGACAACCATAATAAGCACGAGCGCAAGAGGAATCAGCCACCACCATTTTGCCTTTTTAGCTTTGCCTAGCTTTTTAACTTTCTTTTTTACGGCTTCGTCATTTTTTTCTGCGTCAAAAGAATTTTCGTCCTTTTGCTCGTCATCGGGCGGTATGTATGTATTGTTGTTTTTCAATTCATCAAAAGAAATCGTTTGATTTTCTTCGCTTTCTTCTTCAATAGGCTGAGATTCATTTTCTTCGTCAAAGTCAAAATCTTCAAGCTCGTCAAATTCATTGTCAAAGTTTTCATCTGCCATCAGTTGTCACCGCCCTTTCTAAGCTCACAAATAACAGGATAGCATTCAAGAAAAGCGTTCACAACATTTTCGTCAAATGCACTGCCGCTGTTTTCTTTCAAATATTCAATAGCTTTCTCATCCGTCCACGCTGTTTTATATGAGCGGGAAGAAGTAAGTGCGTCAAAAACATCTGCAACCGAAACTATTCTTGCGGCGAGCGGAATTTCATTCCCTTTAAGATTATAGTAGCCGCTGCCGTCAATTTTTTCGTGGTGGTAGTGCGCTATGTCAGCCGCAAGTGAAGTAAAATCACCTGGAATACATGAAAGAAGCTTATAGCCGCACTCGGCGTGAAGCTTCATAATTTCCTTTTCTTCCTCCGTCAAATAGCCTTGCTTTGAAATAAGTTCACTCGGAATAACGACTTTGCCGATATCGTGAAGCATGGAAGCGTAGCCGATTTGCCTTACCTCGTCCTCACTTAAACCAAGCTTTGCACAAATGCAAAAAGTAATATTTGACACATTTTCAAGATGATTTTTTGCAACACCGTTTTTAACTTCAACATTTTGAGAAAGTGAGGCAAACACACCGGCTTCAAATTCTTCATTTTGAATTTCATCATCCGTTAAATTCATCACAACATCCAAATCGGCACTTATTGTTTCAACCACATTTTCAATATTGAGCGAAAGCAAATCGTCTGCGCCTTCAAAATGAATAATTGCGTACGGCTCATAATTTTTATCGATTATTACATCAAAATATGTATCACCCCAAAGTACATGGTGCGTACCGCCGTCATTTTTGTAATGCTCGCCGATAAGGTTAAAATTGCAGACTTCGTCAAGATTATCACTGTAAATTTGGTAATACCGACCGTCACTTGCAAGTATGCAAGCGCTTACGGCAAGTTTGCTTTCAGGCTTTATACTGTTTGTAATTATTTGCTTAAATTCCTCAGCACAAACAGCAAGTTTATCCTCGTCATTATCCTGAGCTAAAATATTTGACATCATACTGTCAAGAGAGTTTACCCAGCCAAGGCTGCCTATAAACTGTTCTTTCTGCTTTTTGTTATGATTATATTTTACAGACGAGCGGTCATATTTAATCATAGTCATAACAATCGTATAAAGAAGTGCAACAAGAACATTGAATACTACATAATATTTTGTTTTGCCGAAAAACAGTTGAATCTGCAAGATAAATTGAACGGCTATAATATAATTTGACAAAAACCAATCGGCATTTGCGCCCTTAATTCTTCTGCCTATCGCATTTACAAAAGACGACGAAGCGGCAAACAGAGCGCATACAAGCAGGAATGATGAAAGCAACGGTGCTATCCTGAGTGCCGGCGGAAAACTCGGAACTGCGCAAAGAAGTATTGAAATACCACTCAATGCAACAAGCACCTTACAAAGTTTTGACAAATTTTTAAACTCGGATAATGCACTGAGTGAACTGTAATAAACAACAATAAGACCGAGTGCAAGCGAGATATTATAATAAATCGGTGCATTGAGATTATATGAATTTTGAAGATATTGCCAAAAAACAATATTTGCTCCGCTTAAAATATCAAAAAGAGCAACGCCTACAAGCCTTGAAAAATATTTATTTTTAACCGAAAGAATCAGCGATGCCAAAAGCATAATCAAACCAACACCGAAAACAGCGGCGCCGGCAATAAATGACGGAGTTAAGTCATTTTGATTTGAAGTTGCAGGCACGGCTTTAACTTCAAAATTTAAAGAGAAAGGCACACTCATATAAACTTCAACTTTTTGCGAGCGATTTGTTTTTTCAAGTTCAATGCTGTTAAATGAATTTGCAACATATTTTTCTTTTCCGTAGTGATTGTTGTACACTTCCTGAGAGTTCACAACAACTTTAATCGGCGAATGATTTGTTACGATTTTCAAAACTGTTTTTTCATTAACTTTATCAAAAGTGTGGGTAAGATAGCAAATGCCGGTATTGCCTTTTTTTGAAATCGGCACAACATAGTTTGAATTGGCAAGCTTAGTTGAATCGACAGGAGAATCAAAACTGTCAAGATAAGTATAGTCCCACGACTGAATATTTCTTACATCATTTGACGGCAAAAAAACATAGTTTCCGGCATACTGGATGGCAAAGGAAAGCAAAACCATAGCCACAGCCAAAGCTGAAAACACGGCAAGATTAGCCCTGACGCCTGAAAATATTTTTTTTATTTCAGCTTTAATTTTTTTGCTTATCCCTTTCATAGTTTACCTCATTTTTTCAAATCTGAATATTTATTAAGAAGATTTTTAACCTGTGCACTGTTATTAACAGTAGCGTCTGCATCGTCACCTAAAAGTTCGTGAAATTCGTTTAAAAGAATGCCTATTTCATTATATTTTGATTCAATGTCATTCATTATTTCAATCAGCCGATTATTAATATAAACCTCGTTATTATAGGCTGATACAAGTTCTTCCTCGTTCATAGCCGCTCTCCTTAATTTGAAGAAAGTTTTTTGATATATTCTTTTCCGTTTTTGTCAATTTGAATTGTTAAAGTTGTAGTGCCTTTAACTTCTTTCTTAGCTTCGTCATTATAGAAAGTTGAAGTAATAGTATATTCGTTTTTGTTAACTTCTTCAGCCTTAGCGTCAAAATAAATATCCGAGCCGTAAAGAGGTTCCCACATTTCAAACTTTTTCTTGCTTTGGTTATAAAGGTCCGATTTTGTTATATCGACACTTACCTTGCCGAACTCTTTTTGAATTTGGTCGTCAATCTGTTTTTTGGTAGCTTCTCTCATTTTTACGCCGCTTCTCGGCATATCAACAAGATTGTCATAATAAAGCCTGCAAAAAGCATACTGCACGAGTGCGTTTGCGGATATTTGCGACGCATCGTCAAAAGAAGCGATTGCCAAAAGGAAGTGAAGCTCATAGCTTCTGTTTGCATAGTAGTCAATATCAACAGTACCGTTACTCTGACTTGAACTTTCGCTTTCATTTTCATCAGTGTCAACCACATAATTGTCGTTTGAAGCAGAAGTTGTTTTTTTGACATTCGGGTCTGCATTTGAGCAAGCTGTAAAAAGGCCCATACACATTGCAAGCGTAAGTAAAACGCAAAGAAATTTCTTCATAACAAAAAGCTCCCATTCATTAATATATTTATAATTATTATATTATAACTAAAAGAAAAACACAATAGAAAAGACCGCAAGAAAATTATCCTGCAGTCTTTTCTTGAAATAAAAAAAGGAAATTGAATAAATTAATCAGAAGCCCCACTTATAAGTATTGTATGAACGGTTTGGATGTTCATTATCTTTTTCAACAAATACAAAATCTGTCTTCTTGTACTTATTTGCTACATAAGCGTCAGCCAAAATTGTTGAGCCGAGAGGAAGGTTAACAGAAAGGCTTTCAAGCGGAGTATTAACTACATGAAGAATACCTGTCTGCTTGTTGTAGTCTGTGTTGAAATGAAACTTGTAAGCCATAAAGAAGTCGTTTACATCTGTTTCAAGGTGGCAGTTTTCTGCATCTTTGTTGATAATAATCGTCTTGCTTTCTTTATCGATTATATCCATACCTTTAACAGTGTATCTGTCGGTATTTTTGATTGCTTCTTTTCTGAGTTCAACAAAATCTTTCTCGCTTACTAACTTCATTGTATATACTACTGTACCGGCAATGCCGTAGCCATAGTCTGAATATGAATCTGTGTCCCAATCGTTTGAGCACATCTGGAATTTGTATTCCTTGCCTACTTCAACTTCAATTTTGTCATTTGTTTTGTAAACTTGACCGTCTTCAAAACGAACAGACATCTTTTTCGGAGTTACAACATAGATAGCTTTCTTTTTGCTTGAAGTATCTGTTGTTGGTTTAGTTGTTGTTTCCGGCTTTGTTGTTTCTTCCGGCTTTGTTGTTTCTTCTGGCTTAGTTGTTTCTTCCGGTTTTGTTGTTTCTTCCGGCTTTTTGAGCCAAGTTGCATATAATGTCAAAGTATTGATGCCCTTAGGAAAACCAAGGTCTTTGATTACAATTTCATCACCCGGATTGTAAGAAATGCCTGAACCGTCAGCCTTTGTGTTCCAACCGCTGAAAGTATAGCCGTCTTTTGAAAAAGCATTTTCAGCTACTTTTGCAGTATCTTTTTCAAAATAATGAGTCGGGTCCGTTGTTGAACCGCTTGCGTTGTTACCGTCATAAATAAAGGTGTAAAAAGGAGTGATAACGCCGTCAACATGCCATCTTTTATCGGTGGTTTCATACTTTGTAACATACCAAACGATTGACTGACCGTTATCAAGCTTAACCTCAGGTGCTTCAACAATATTAGGAACACCATCCTCGTGGTATTCGCCCTTAAATCCATCAGTAATTGTGATTTTACCTTTACCGACAGGTGAGTAGTTAGCATTAGGCTGACTTCCTATTCCTGTAGGAACCGGCAAGCCTTCCTTCAAAATGAAGAAACTTGCATTTACCGTTTTTTCGCCGTCAGCAAGTGCAGTGAACGGAAAGCAAGAAATAAGCATAATCATTGCAAGAACTGCTGAAAGAACTTTAATCTTTTTCATAAAATATATCTCCTTTACATTCAATTATCGTTTAAACTAAATGAAAATAAAAAAGACCACAAATTGAAAAATAACAATTTGCGGTCTGACTACCATAGTAAATACTTTAGGTTCATAACTTTGCGTCCCACCGTTTCCGATGGTTTGCCAAATATTAACTTTAGTACCTCTCAAGTACATACTGATTATAGCAATATTTTCCTCATTTGTCAAGGGAAAATCATATTATTTTCGCAGTTAATTTATGCATAGGTAACGGCGTTTTCATAGTTTCTGCCCGTGACTACATAAGACTTTTCAAATTCATTGTTCCTCTCCCGTTTCGGAAACAATGTGCCTCTTATCATTTTTGCCTTGATACATAAGTTTATCAGCTTCAACCACGGCCTTTTCAACATCGTCAATACCGTAAACACCGCCAACCGTAACCGAAAGATTCATATCCGGTCGTGAGTCAACTCTTGTTTTTTTAACAGCATCAACAATATTTCTAAGCGTGTTTTCAAACTCGCCGCACGACATTTTAAATACCAGCAAAACAAGTTCGTCGCCGCCGTAACGAATAAGTTTATCGCCGGGCTTCAAAATTAAACTTATAGCATCAACTATTTGCTTTATTGCCAAATCGCCGATTGTGTGACCGTATTCGTCATTAATATGTTTAAAATGGTCAATATCCATCATAACAATACCGCTGACATTTTTCATATTTTTCGCAACTTCTTCATAATATCTGCGGTTAAAAATGCCTGTAAGCGGGTCACGAAACAGTCGCCTGTTATAACTTTGAACATATTCAATTAAATCATTTTTGCCGTATGCGTCAAGAAGCATATCCTCACGGTTTTTATATACCATTTCAACAACTCTCGGCTTACCGTTAATATTTATATATTTTGAAAATACCTGGTATGCATTGTCGCCGACAAATTCAAGCTTTGACTGAACACGCTTATCGGTAAGTGCTTTATATGAAATACAGTTTTGACACCGCTTGTTTTTGCCCCAAAATTCGTAACATTTAAGTGAATTGTCTTTTTGACTGTTTGACACAGCTTCATTCAATTCGTCATTGCCTATAACTTCTGTTTTTTCAGGGTCTACAAGACGAACGACATCAAAAACCTTGCTCATTTCCTTAACAAAATTGTCATAGTCGTCGTAATCACAGTCGTCGGTAACTGAAATCGTAGAATCGTCAAATTCGTTATTTGGTATAATTCTGCCAACGCAACCGATGAATTTAGGTTCTTTGTCGTCGCTCCACAGGCTCATTATTTTTACATCGCAAACATACTTTTTGCCGCCGTTTGAAAGGCGTAGCTTTGACTGAGCAAGTACATTTTCAGGTGTAGTTGAAGCAGAGAGTTTTTCAATCTTTTCAAGATTTTTTTTGCCTATTAAGTTTGCACCGTTAATTTTATCTACAACGAGCGATTTGCTGCCCAAAAAGTCAGCCGCATAACTCGACAATGAAATTGCTTTGCTTTCGTCATCATATTCAAATTGAAGTTCTTTAATGCCGTCAATAAAAAATCTTCGCTTTGACTGAGCCTGCTTAACAAGAAAAAATTCCTTATCATCCGACTGATTAAGCTTTTCGGTGAGCTTTTCACGAGTAAGTTTTATAACAACATTCTCCTCGCTCAAATTTGCAAAATCACCGTGAATTGCACTGTGAATATAATCTTCACATTCAACAAGGCAACGAATAAGAAGCGGGTTAAACGAGCCACATTCACCGTCGCAAATCATTTTTATTGCTGTCTTGTGTGAAAATGCTTTTTTGTAGCAACGCTCGCTTGTAAGCGCATCATACACATCAGCCAAGGCAACAACCTGAGAACTGATAGGTATTTCGTTGCCTTTAAGCCCGTCCGGATACCCTTTGCCGTCCCATCTTTCATGGTGCCAACGGCATATTTGATAAGAATAGTAAAGAATAGAATTTTTACCTTCGCTGTTATATGCTGCAAGATTTTCTATCATAGAAGCACCGACAGCACTGTGAGTTTTAACTATTTCAAACTCTTCATCAGTCAACTTTCCCGGTTTATTAAGTATTTTTTCATCAATGGAAATTTTACCTATATCGTGAAGTGACGAAGCATTTGAAATAAGCATTATATCGTTTTCACTCAGTTTATATTTATTTGTAATTTCCTGCAAATGGGAAAGAAGCACATGAGTTAAAAGCTGAACATGGTGAACATGGAGGTTGCTCTCCCCGTTTCTAAACTCAACAATATGGCCCAAAATATCAATCATTTGCCTTGAATAGCTCTCGTTTTCATATATCTGCTCTTCAACAATATTTACAAGCTTTTTTTGCTTTTGGTAAAGTACAAGAGTATTGTTAATACGCCTGCGAACAATGCTCGCATCATACGGCCTTTTAATAAATTCGGCGGCACCCAGCTCGTAAGCCATTTCCATAAGCCTGCTGTCATCATCACCCGAAACCACAACAACCGGAAGATATTCAAGCCAGCCGTTTTCCTTAATCACTTCAAGGGTGTCAAAACCGTCCATAATCGGCATAATGAGGTCAAGAAGGACAAGGTCTATTGAATTTTGATATTCTTTTATTTTTGCGATAGCTTCCCTGCCGTTTGACGCTTCAACATAATCGTATTGCTCACCCAGAAGTTCTTTGAGTGTCATTCTGTTGGAGAGTGCATCATCAACAATGAGTATCTTAGGTTTAACATTATTGTCGGTTAAAGTGATATTCATTTCAGCCATAAATATATAACTGCCTCCGTAACAAAAGAAAATTTGCAGACTTATCCATATGCTACTATATCATATATTTGGCAAATAATCAACAAATGTTTAAAAGAAAAAAAGACAGGACAAACCGAAATTTGTCTTGTCTTTTATTTATGAGTTTAAGAATTACAATACCATAAAGAGCGTTCCTGCAGTGATAAGAATTGAACCCACAAGAGATTTAACATTAAATTCTTCGTGCAGGAAAACAAATGCAAGAATCAAAGTGAAAACTACGCTGAGTTTATCAATAGGCACTACCTTTGAAACATCACCCATTTGAATTGCCTTATAATAGCAAAGCCACGACGCACCGGTAGCAAGTCCCGAAAGGATAAGGAATATCCAACTTTTTTTGCTGATACTTGTTATGCCTGACTGCGTATTTGTAATAAATACCATAAGCCACGACATACCGACAACAGCCACAGTTCTTATTGCCGTTGCCAAAGTCGAGTCAACATCTTCTATTCCGATTTTTGCAAGAATAGAAGTAAGCGCCGCAAAAACTGCTGAAAGCAGTGCGAATAACCACCACATACATATCACCTCTAACTCATAGTTTATACCTTTACATAAGTAATGTAAAGCATAAATAAAGCCGAGTAAAAATTTATGTTATTAATTAAAGGCGGCTTGAAAGCCGCCTTGAGTTTATATTGAATGTCTGTTTTTGACTTTAAGTCTTTCCATAGCACGGGAAAGGTTTGCCTGAGAATGATAATATTCCATAATAGAATGTTTCTGGCGAAGTTCCTCTTCCGCTCTCTGCTTAGCCTCATTAGCACGGCGCTCATTGATTTCCTCGGGAAGCTCTGCCGAAATGCATACAAGCATTGCTTCGTTATTAAGAAATTCAAGAAAGCCGCTGCCGACAAATGCGTTTATGGTTTTATCATCGGCTGTAACAATTTTCATTTCACCGAAATCGATAGGATAAACGCAATTTTCGTGGTGAGCAAGGAAAGCCTCGCTGCCGCTGTGAAGCCTCGGAATTGTAAGGCTTTGAGCCTGACCGTCATAAAAGACTTTGTTAGATGCAATTATTTTAAGTTGAAAAGTATTCATAAAATCACCTTATTTTTCAAGCTTTTTTGCATTTTCCAAAACATCTTCAATAGTACCTGTATTAAAGAATGCCTGCTCAGGAACATCATCAACCTCACCGTCGATGATAGCCTTGAAGCCTTTAACTGCATCCTTAACAGCAACATATTTACCCGGCTGACCTGTAAATGCTTCAGCAACATGGAAAGGCTGTGACAAGAACTTTTCAATCTTTCTTGCACGGTAAACAGTTGTTTTATCCTCATCGGAAAGTTCTTCCATACCGAGGATAGCGATAATATCCTGAAGTTCCTTATACTTTTGAAGATATTCCTGAACCTTACGGGCAACCTGATAATGTTCTTCGCCAACTACATCCGGCTCAAGGATACGAGAGTTAGACTCAAGCGGGTCAACTGCAGGATAAATACCTTTTTCAACAATCTTTCTTGAAAGAACGGTTGTTGCGTCAAGGTGAGCGAATGTTGTTGCTGGAGCAGGGTCGGTAAGGTCATCGGCAGGAACATAAACAGCCTGAACAGATGTGATAGAACCGTTTTTAGTAGAAGCAATACGCTCCTGAAGTTCACCGACATCGGTTGCAAGGGTTGGCTGGTAACCAACGGCTGAAGGCATTCTGCCGAGAAGTGACGAAACCTCAGAACCTGCCTGAACAAAACGGAAGATATTATCAATAAAGAGAAGCACATCCTGATGCTCAACATCTCTAAAGTATTCTGCCATTGTAAGTCCTGTTTCGGCAACACGCATACGAGCTCCCGGCGGTTCATTCATCTGACCGAAAACAAGTGCAGTCTTGTTAAGAACACCGCTTTCGCCCATTTCTTTCCATAAATCGTTACCCTCACGGCTTCTTTCACCGACACCGGTGAAGATTGAGTAACCGCCGTGCTGAGTGGCAACATTAGTAATAAGCTCCTGAATAAGTACGGTTTTACCAACACCGGCACCGCCGAACAAACCGATTTTACCGCCCTTTGGATAAGGAGTTAAAAGGTCGATAACCTTGATACCTGTTTCCAAAATTTCTACATTTGCACTTTGTTCTTCAAATGTAGGCGGCTTACGGTGAATAGCCCAGTGTTCCTCGTTGTCAAGGTTGTCAAGTCCGTCGATTGTTTCACCTACAACATTGAAAAGTCTGCCAAGGGTTTTGTCACCTACAGGAACTTTGATAGCGTCACCTGTGTTAACAACTTCCATATCCTTGCAAAGACCTTCACTTGCCGCAAGCATAATGCAACGAACACAGTTGCCGCCGATATGCTGGCTAACCTCCATAACAAGTTTTTTACCGTCTAATTCTACTTCAAGAGCGTCCTTAATTTTTGGCAATTCATCTTCAAACTCAACATCGATTACAGGTCCCATAACCTGAACAATTTTACCGTTTTTCATACAAGGACACCTCCTAATCTTCTTTCATTTTTTGTGCTTTGGCACCTGCGATAACCTCAGTAATTTCCTGAGTGATTGCAGCCTGCCTTGCACGGTTATATTCTATACCTAAGCTTTTGAGCATATCTTTTGCCGCATCGGTTGCAGTTTGCATAGCCATCATACGGGCGTTATGCTCAGAACAATAAGATTCAACGAGCGCACCGTATACGAAACCTGAAATATAGTTTGGCACAATATGGTCAAACACGGCATTTATGTTTGGCTCAAACGAAGCCGTTTCATAAGCGTTATGCTCATCATTTGTTTCAAACTCAACCTTTTTTAAAGGTAAAAGTTGCTTAATTTCAGCATCAAAAGTAACAGAATTAACCATTCGTGTATAAACGACATAAACTTCATCAAGCTTCTTTTCCCTAAAAAGCTCAACTACCTTATCACTGATAACTCTCGCTCTGTTAACATTAGGGTTTTGAGCAGTGTATTTGAAATCTATATCGATTGGAATATTCTTTTTTTCAAAATATTTACGACCTACCTGACCGACAACAAAAAGCATATTTTGGTTATCGGAAAGAGCCTCTTTCTCGGCAATCTTGATTACATTGTGGTTATACGCACCTGCCATACCTTTATCGGCGGTAACTACGATATAACCCTGCTTTCTGTCTTTTTTAGGCACATTTGCTCTTTCGTCAAAATAAATGTTACCCGTTTCAGGTGAAAGCTCAAGAATTTTTGCAAGAGAATCTTGAATTGTGTAGAAATAAGGCTCTGTATTTTTAAGGTCCCTTCTTGCCTTTTGAAGCTTTGAGGACGAAATCATATACATTGCGTTTGTGATTTTCATAGTGTCCTTAATTGACTTCATTCTGGCTTGAATTTCACGAGCATTAGCCATTATTAACCCTCTTGATAACTCTTTTTAAATTCGTCGATTGTATCCAAAATCTGCTCTCTTGTACCGTCATCAAGCACTTTTTCCTGCTCGATTGTGTTTACAAGCTGAGATTGATTTTCGTGCATATATTCAAGCATTGCATTTTGGAATTTCTTAACTTTTTCAGTCGGGATATCCATAAACTTCTTGCCTGTTGCACCAACAAGTGAGAATACCATATCGCTGAGTGAAAGCGGATGACCGAGTGGTTGTTTAAGAAGTTCCATAAGTCCCTTACCGTAAGTAAGGCCTGCTTTGGTTTCTTCATCAAGGTCTGACGAGAACTGGGTAAATACTTCCATTTCACGGTACTGAGCAAGGTCAATTCTAAGTGAACCTGCTGCTTTTTTCATAGCCTTTGTTTGAGCTGCACCGCCTACACGGGATACTGAAAGACCGACATTAACAGCCGGACGCATACCGCTGAAGAACAAGTCACTTTCAAGGAAAATCTGACCGTCTGTGATAGAAATAACATTGGTAGGAATGTATGCAGATACATCGCCTGCCTGAGTTTCAATAATAGGAAGCGCAGTAATTGAACCGCCGCCGAGTTCATCTGTAAGACGGCTTGAACGCTCAAGAAGTCTTGAATGAAGATAGAATACATCACCCGGATAAGCTTCACGGCCCGGGCTTCTTTCAAGAAGAAGCGAAAGCGCACGGTAAGCTACTGCGTGCTTACTCAAATCATCATATACGATAAGGCAATCTTTACCCTGATACATAAAATATTCGGCAATAGCTGTTGCGGCATACGGTGAAATATACTGAAGTGAAGCAGGTTCGCTTGCAGTTGAGCAAACTACGATAGTGTAGTCCATAGCGCCTGCTTTTTCAAGTGTATTAACAAGCTTAGCAACACTTGATGCCTTTTGACCTATTGCATTGTAGATACAAATAACATCCTTACCCTTTTGGTTAAGAATAGTATCAAGAGCAATAGAAGTTTTACCCGTCTGCCTGTCACCGATAATAAGTTCACGCTGACCACGGCCGATTGGGAACATTGAGTCGATTGAAAGAATACCGGTTGCAAGCGGTGTATCAACGCTCTGACGGTCAACGATTGACGGAGCCGGTTGCTCAACCGGACGATAACCGTCTGCCTTGATTTCGCCTTTACCGTCAATAGGCTCACCGAGTGAATTTACAATTCTGCCGATAAAGCCTTCGCCTACGGGAACACCGGCTTTTTTATGCGTTCTTTTAACCTTTGTACCCTGTTCAACACCTGAATCGGAATCGAAAAGAATAACACCGATTTGATGCCTTTTAATATCCTGAACCATACCTTTTACGCCGTTTTCAAACACAACGATTTCGCCGTACATAGCGTGGTCAAGACCGTGAATAGTAGCAATACCGTCGCCTACTCTGATTACGGTACCGATTTCTTCACTGTTTGTGTGAAGTTCATATTCACTGATATCCTTTTGCAAAACAGCAAGAACATTTTCTGTATTAACAGCATTGCTTCTTGCCGAGTCCATAACTTTTTGCTTGATACCGTCAAGTTTTCTTTTAAGGCTCATATCAAACTGCTTATCGCCGAGAGTTACAATAAAACCGCCGATAAGACTGTCATCCTTAACAACTTTTATTACGGCATCATCCGTATGTGCCTGCTTACAAACAAATTCTTTGATACCCTTTAACTGTTCGTCATCAGGTTCTGTTACGCAGGTAATTGTTGCCTCGGCAACATTGTTTTGCTTGTTGAGAGCTGAAATATATGCCTCAACTATTTCGCTCAAACTGTCAATCTTGCCGTTTGACGCAAGCTCGCCGATAAAGTCTTTAACAGACGGAGCAAAAAGGTCTGCGGCAACATTCTTCTTTTCCTCAAGATTAACATTAGGATCGTTGAATATATCCCTAAGTTCATCGTTAGATTTAACAGTATTTAAGGCTTCTTCCAAGCTTGACACACTTGCGTGAGCAGAAAACAGTGCGTCAAGATATTTTTCAATATTTTGAATCATTATTTATCACTGCTTTCATTTAAAAATTCGTCATAGAGCATTTTGTTTGTTTCGTCTGAAACTTCTTTGCCGACAACTTTGGTAGCTGCCTGCATAGCAAGCTCTGCGATTTCCTGCTTAACTGCAAGTCTTGCCTTTTCGCTTTCAAGGTCTGATGCCTTTTTAGCGTCGGCTTTAATCTTTGCTGCGTCGGTGTTTGCCCTTGCAACAATCTTGTCATACTCGCCCTTAGCGTTATTCCTTGCTTCGGTAAGTATTGCTTTCTTTTCGTCTTCAACGCCTGAGAGCTGTGACTGATACTCAGCCTGTAACTCGTCGGCTTTCTTTTCTTTTTCTTCAGCTGCCTTGAACTGACCTTCAATCAATTCTTTACGCTTATCAAGTGTTTTCTTAATAGGTTTAAATAAAAACAGTTTCATAAGCACAAAAAAGATAATCAAGTTTATCAAGGTCCAAAGAATGTTTATGTCAAATTTTAACATTATAATTATGGTCCTTTCTCATCAAACTGTTTTGATTAAAAACTGTTTTATTTAACCAAGAAAATAATCATAATACAAGCTACAAGTCCGTAAATAGCTGTTGCTTCTGAAAGAGCAGCACCAAGGATAAGAGTTGTACGAATCTGACCGGCCATTTCCGGCTGACGAGCGATAGCCTCAACGGCTTTACCTGTAGCGATACCGATACCAATACCTGCACCGAGTGCACAAATAAGAGCAATACCTGCACCGATTGCAATAACTGAACCTGTCATAATAATAATCTCCTTCTTACTTTAAATAATATAGTTAAGCGGCTTTAGCCTGCTTTTTGTTCTTTTTACTTGCTTTTTTAATTTTCTTTTTCTGTTTGTCGGTTGTTTCCTCCGACTCCTCAACAGCTTCCTGTAAATAAAGACCTGTTAAGAATACGAAAATGTATGCCTGAAGTAAACCGTCGAATATATCGAAATAAAGACTGAATACAGTAGGTAAGAAAATCGGAACACAAGCTTTAATAAGCTCCATAATAATGAATGAACCGATTACATTACCGAAAAGACGCATACAAAGTGAAAGAGGTTTGGTAATAACTTCCATTAAGTTGATAGGAGTAATTATCCAAATCGGTTTGGTAAATTCCTTCAAACGCCCTACAAATCCTTTGTTTTTAAATGCCGTAAATTCTACAAGCACTATACTTATGATAGCAAGACACGCAGTTACCTGCATACTCTTTGTCGGCGGTTTAAGTCCAAACAAACCTATAATGTTTGAAACGCCGATGAAAAGAGCCACGCTCATAAGCCAAGGAATAAACTGTTCTACTTTTTCTCCCATTATGCCTTTGAAAAAGTCTTGCGCTTTTTCATAAGCAAGCTCGAGCAATGCCTGACGCTTTGAAATTTCTCCTGTTACTTTGAGATTTCGGGTTAAGATAATCGCAAGAACTGTCATTACCGCAATAATTATCCAACTTACCACTGTTGCCTCATCGAAGCCAAGCTTAAAATTACCAATCTTAAAGCTGAACACTTCTTTCAGTTCAAGCTGGTCGGTAAGTTCTTTTTGAAGATCTACACTCATTAAAATAGTATCAAACGTTGCAGTCACCCCCTTGTTTGTACTGTCGTGATTATACTACAACAAATTTTAAAATTCAAGCTTTTTTGCACAATATTATACAAAATGTTTTGATTGTAATTACTAATTGTAATGTTTGACAAATTAAACAAAAATCGTACAAACTATTTGTGCAAAAAGCTATATCAAATTTATTGTGCTCATCACATAAACATATGTTATGCTTACAGTTGCTAATATATCAACCAATTATGAACAAATTAAGAACAATACAAATAAACGGCAAAATGCCACAAAATTGAACATTCTGTTTAAATTTTTTGTTAAAAAATGGTGTTTACATATTCGGCATTTTATTATATAATATATTCTCAAATAATTTAAAACTATATTATATGTACGCATTATGCGATAAGGAGTTAAAAATATGGCAAACGACCAAAAAAAGATGGTTGATTCCATCACCTCTATGGACGAAGATTTCGCCAAGTGGTACACAGATGTCTGCAAAAAGGCAGAACTCGTTTCCTACACAAGCGTTAAAGGTTGTATGGTTATCAGACCTTACGGCTACGCTATTTGGGAAAATATACAAAGAATTCTTGACGGTATGTTTAAAGAACTCGGTCACGAGAATGTTAATATGCCTATGTTCATCCCTGAAAGTTTGCTTCAAAAGGAAGCAGACCATGTTGAGGGCTTTGCGCCTGAATGTGCGTGGGTAACTTACGGCGGCAACGAGAAGCTTGAAGAAAGGCTTTGCGTAAGGCCTACATCGGAAACACTTTTTTGCGAGCATTTTCGTGATATCGTTCATTCTTACAGAGATTTACCTAAGCTTTACAATCAGTGGGTATCCGTTGTAAGATGGGAAAAGACTACAAGACCTTTCCTTCGCTCAAGAGAGTTTTTATGGCAAGAGGGTCACACTCTCCACGAAACTGCCGAGCAAGCTATTGAAGAAACAGAAAGAATGTTAAATGTATATACAAAATTCTGCCAAGAGGACCTTGCTATGCCTGTAGTTCAGGGTATGAAGACTGACAGTGACAAGTTTGCAGGTGCCGAGCGTACATATTGTATTGAAGCGCTTATGCACGACGGTAAAGCTCTTCAGGCAGGCACAAGCCACTACTTCGGTGACGGCTTTGCAAAGGCTTTTGACATTCAGTTTTCTAATAAAGAAAACAAACTTGCATACCCTCATCAAACATCTTGGGGTATGACAACAAGATTAATCGGAGCTATCATTATGACCCACGGTGACGACAACGGTCTTGTTTTGCCGCCTGCAGTTGCACCTATTCAAGTCATAGTTGTTCCTATTGCTCAGCATAAAGAGGGCGTGCTTGACAGAGCTAATGCGCTTTGCGAACAGCTCAAGAAAGTTTGCCGTTGCAAGATTGACGACAGTGAAAACTCACCGGGTTGGAAATTTGCCGAATATGAAATGAAGGGCGTTCCGGTAAGAGTTGAGATTGGTCCGAGAGATATTGAAAATAACCAATGCGTTGTAGTTACAAGGCATAACAGGGAAAAAACAGTTGTTTGCCTTGACGAGATTGAAACAGTTATCGTTCAAAAGCTTAAAGAAGTTCGTGACGGACTTTACAACAGTGCTCTTGAAAACAGAGAGAGAAGAACATATAAGTGCACAACTATGGATGAAATCACAAAGGCGCTTGAAGAAAACGGTGACGGTTTTGTTAAGGCTATGTGGTGCGGAAACGAAGAATGCGAAGACAAGGTTAAGGAAGTTACCGGCGTCGGTTCTCGCTGTATTCCGTTTGAGCAGGAGCAACTCAGCGATGTTTGCGTTTGCTGCGGCAAGCCTGCTAAGAAAATGCTCTTCTGGGGCAAAGCATACTAATAACAGTATAAGCTGTTAAATATATTATAATACTATATCGGAGGAAACTAAAATGGCAGTATTGGTTACAGGCGGTCTTGGTTATATCGGTTCTCACACTTGCGTTGAACTTATGAATGCCGGCCAGGAAGTTGTAGTTGTTGACAATCTTTACAACTGTAAAAAAAGTTCTTATGACAGAATTAAAGCTTTAGTCGGCAAAGATTTTAAGTTTTATGAATGTGACATAAGAGATGCCGAGGGTTTAAACAAAGTATTTGAAAACGAAAGCATTACTTCCGTCATTCATTTTGCAGGTTTAAAGGCAGTTGGCGAAAGCGTACATAAGCCACTTGAATATTTTGACAACAATGTTACAGGAACACTTGTACTTCTCGATGTAATGAGAAAGCACGACTGCAAAAAAATCGTATTTTCATCATCTGCTACAGTATACGGTATGAACAATGTTTCACCGCTTACGGAGGATATGGAAGTCGGCGGAGTTACAAACCCATACGGCAGAACTAAATTTATGATTGAATGCATACTCAAGGACCTTTATGTTTCGGATAACAGTTGGTCAATTTGCCTTCTCCGTTACTTTAACCCTATCGGTGCTCATAAAAGCGGTACTATGGGTGAAGACCCTAACGGAATTCCTAATAACCTTATGCCATACATTACTCAGGTTGCAATCGGCAAGCTTGACCACCTCAATATTTTCGGCGGCGATTATGACACTCCTGACGGTACAGGTGTTCGTGACTATATCCATGTTGTTGACCTTGCGCTCGGTCATATCAAAGCTGTAGACAAAGTTGAGGGCGAAGAAGGTTTATTTATCTACAACCTCGGCACAGGCGTAGGTTGCTCTGTTCTTGATGTTGTTAAGGCTTTTGAAAAAGCTTCCGGCAAGGAAATTCCTTATGTTATCGGTCCTCGTCGTGACGGCGATATTGCCACTTGCTTCTCAGACCCAAGCAAAGCATTAAAGGAACTCGGCTGGAAAGCTGAAAGAGGCATTGACGAAATGTGTGAGGATAGCTGGAGATGGCAAAGTCAAAACCCAACCGGCTACCCTGACTGATATATAATATAAAATGTAATATAAACAATAAAACCCAAAACACATGATTAAATGTGCCTTGGGTTTTATTAGTTTATATGGGTTTAATAAGATTTAGAGAGAAATTTAAAATCTTTATTTTTTACTGTTTTCAATTGCTTCATCAATAAGTTTATTAAGTTGCTTTGCTTGTGATGATGAAGTTATTGCACCAACAATTGGTTGACCTACAATATTTCCGTTTTTATCAACTACATATGTTGTTGGATATGAATAAAGACCTGAAGTAAATTTACCGGCCTCACTTTTTGAATCAAACCAAATATTTTTATAGGTAATACCCTTTTTAGTCAAAACATCCTTAGCCTCAGATATAGAAGTCTTGTCACCGTCAAGAGTAAATGAGTTAACACCTATAACGGTACCGCCTTTTTTTGCAAGTTCTTTATTAAGGTTTTCCAAATCGCCGAGTTCACCTACACAAGGATTACAAGTAGTAAACCAAAAGTTAATAACAGTTACATTGTTAGAAGAAAAGATGTCATCACTGTTAACATCATTTCCGTCAAGGTCCTTACCCTTAAAGCTTGGAAACTTAGTAAGTTCGCTATTTTCACTTACCATACCTGCACTTTTAGCGTCAATACTTTCACCCTCGCTCGGCTTACTGCCACATCCCGGATATTTTTGTTCTAAAATTGTGAGTTTACCCTCAATTTCTTTAATTTGATTTGCACCGTCTTTAAGAATTTTCAACTCATCTGCAGTAAAGTTATCTTTACCGCTTTCAATAGTATTGAGCAAAAAGTCGCCATAATTTGTTCCGTCTTCAATCATAGGAGTGTCCTTATTTGCTGACATAAACACTTTTTCCCAAAGCTGTGAATTACTTGTAAAAATTTCATTTTCTTTTTGCATAAGCTTTTGATAAAGTGCAGTTGCATCATCTAAATCGCTTGGTTCACTTTCCATTAAATTTGAAACATCAGCAGTATTATTTGACTGAGATTTGTCGTTATTTTTAGTTGTTGAACAAGCAACAAGGCTAAACATAAGCACTAAAACCATAAGTATAGTTAATATTTTTGATTTTTTCATAATTATTTTTCCTCCGTTGTTATATCTTTTTTGTTATTTGTTTTAACATCTGTTTTACTATTTTCTTTTACAGTGTTGCAAAGATTTTTTTCAGGCATACCAAATCCGTAGTGAAAGCTTAGTGCATCAGTAGGACAAGCAGTTATACACTTACCACAACGAATACACTCAGTGCTGTTTGGTGTTTTTATTACATCAACATCCATTTTACACGCTCTTGCACATTTGCCACAAGACACGCATTTATGCTCATCAACCTTTATTCCAAGCAACGACACCTTGTTCATTAATGCATAAAAAGCACCGAGTGGACAAATCCACTTGCAAAACGGACGATAGAAAACCACACTCAGTACAACTACAATAATCAAAATAATAAGCTTTTGAATAAATTTATTTCCTAAAGCCGAGCGTATACCCTCATCAATAGCAGACAATGGAATTGCACCCTCAAGCACACCCTGTGGGCATATATATTTACAAAAGAACGGGTCGCCCATTCCAACATCATTAACCACAAGTATAGGTAGCAATACAACCGTCAACAGCAAAATGATATATTTTAAATATGTTAAAGGCTTTAGTTTTTTTGTTGAAAGCTTTTTACACGGTATTTTATTAAGCAAATCTTGAAGCCAACCAAACGGACACAAAAAGCCACAAATAAATCGACCAAGCAACACGCCAAGCAAAATTAAAAATCCTGTTACATAATAGGAAAACTTAAATTTTGATGAACCTACAACAGCCTGAAACGAGCCGATTGGACACGCACCTGACGCAGCAGGACAAGAGTAGCAATTTAGCCCCGGTACGCACACAGCCTTGCCATTGCCCTGATATATTCCGCCTTTAAAAAAATTAGGTAAATGAATATTTGTCAAAAGCGTTGCACCTGCCTGAATACAAGTACGAAAACGACTTACAAGCTTTGAAGCATTCTTTTTTCTTTTATCCAATTCCAATACACTCCAAGCATAATCTTATTGCTTTGCTAAGCACAGTGTCTGCCTCACCACGCATTGCTCCATAGCACAGCATAACCACTCCGGCAACAAGGAAACCGATTTGAGATATTGATTTTTTTACTTTGAACAATTTAACCACTCCTTTCAAATTTCGCCTTATTATATCACGAACGATATAAAATCCTTGTTAAGAAAGAAATTTAACAAAAATTTTATTTTTTTGTGTTATAATCTATAATAAAGATATTTTACCAATAATAAAAGTGTTAGGAGATATTTATGCATATTTTAGTTGTTGAAGACGAGGTTGCTCTTTGTGACACAATCGTAAGAAGTCTTAAGCGTCTTGCTTACAGTGTTGATTATTGCTATAACGGTCAAAAGGCATTAGATATGCTTAGTGTTGAAAGTTTCGACCTTGTTGTGCTCGATTTAAACCTACCTAATGTTGACGGAATGACAGTATTGAAAACTCTGAGGCAAACAGACATTGACACAAAGGTTTTAATTTTATCGGCTCGTTGTGAGGTTGCAGACAAGGTTTTAGGATTAGATGAAGGTGCAAATGATTATTTAACAAAACCATTTCACTTAGATGAGCTTTCGGCAAGAATACGAAACCTTACCCTTAGAAAATTCACTCAAAACGATATTGTTTTAAAATGTTCAAATCTTTCATTTAACACAAAAACACGCAAAGCAGATGTAAATGATGAAGAATTATCTTTAACTCGCAAAGAAACAGGAATACTTGAATATCTAATGTTAAATCAAGGCAGACCTGTAAGTCAAGAGGAGCTGATTGAACATGTATGGGACAGCAGTGTTGACAATTTCAGCAACTCAATAAGAGTGCACATTTCATCATTAAGAAAAAAGCTTCGTAATGCATTAGGCTATGACCCTATTCACAACCGTATAGGCGAGGGTTATGTAATGGAGGAGAAAAAATGAAAAAACTTTCTTTACAATGGCGAATAACCTTAATGACCACAGTTTTAATTTGCATAACTTGTGTGCTAATGAATTGTTTAATCGGTTATTCAGGCAAGCGATATATGGATTCAATAGGCAACGGAATATCAGCATATAGTGAAATTGATAAAGGAAAACCGAGTTCATTTAATCCGGAAAATGAAAATCTCGACCGTGAGCTTACCATTATTATCAGTGGAGCACAAGCTTCATTCAATACTACTAATTGGTACATAACAATTGCCGTAAGCGTACTTGGTGGTATACTTGCATATTTTGTCAGTGGTCGTGCTTTAAAGTCGCTAAAAAGTTTTGCCTCTCAAGTAGAGAATGTACAGCCCAACAATTTGGCAGATATGAAAATAAGCGACGATGTTTTGCCGGAATTTAAACAGTTTTGTCAATCATTTAACAATATGCTTGACCGACTCGACAACGGTTTTACTGCTCAACGACAATTCACAGGAAATGCAGCGCACGAGTTAAGAACACCACTTGCCTTAACTCAAGCACAAATTGAGCTTTTTTCTGTTGAGCACCCAAATATGAGCAACGATACAGCAAAATTTCTTGCACTGCTACAAGAGCAAAACGAAAGAATGTCACAAATGACAAAAACTCTGCTTGAAATGAGTGAGCTTCGTACAGTTGAGTGCAAAGATACAATAGAAATCGCCCCTATGATTGAAGAAATATTTACCGACCTTGCTCCCCTTGCAGAAAAAAAGAATATTCGCCTTGAATACAACGGCAATGGTATGATGATAGGCAGTGACACCTTGATTTATCGTTTATTATTTAATTTAACTGAAAACGCAATACGCTACAACAGAGAAAACGCTTATGTAATTATAACTGTTGACGAAAAGAATAATCAGCTTTATATACGAGTTAAAGATAACGGTTATGGTATACCCGAGCAGTACAGAGAAAGTATCTTTCAACCATTTTTCCGTGTTGATAAATCTCGTAGCAGAGCATACGGCGGTGTAGGTCTTGGACTATCACTTGTATGGGAAATTGTGCTTTTGCACAACGGTACGGTAAAAGCTGAAAAAAGCGACAAAAATGGAACAGTAATGCTTGTAACACTTCCAAAAAAACAAACAAATAATTAATTATTAACAGCATCGGTGTATTCACCTTGTTCAATCAATTTGTTTTTTAAACCAACAAGAGAAGCAATAATTTAGTTGCGTTCTTCCGTATTTAAATATATATGATACTTATTTTCTCTCACAGTATTTACCTCCAAGTTTTTCTTTCTGATTTAATAATACTCGAAAAAGAAAATGCTATCAAATATGCAAAAAGGCTTCCATCCAAAAAGGATGAAAGCCTTAAAAATTATGCGATTTTTAGGTTTAGTTGCAAGCCAATGGGGACGATTTCATCTGCCCAAAAACACGTTTTTGAAAAAGTGTTGCAAAAGTGTTGCAAAAACGGTTGTTCAAAAAGTGCCAAGTCCCGAAAGGCGCATAAATACTGGGTTTTTCGGCACAGCTAAACCAAGGGGAACTATTCCCACTCGCTCAATTCGGTTATTTACTAAACTTTTTTGTTTAGTAAATATTTTGTTTTTATACAGATAATCTAACCGTTTTTACTGAGTTTTTGTAACTCAAAGTTTATAGTATCAAAACAGTATCACCATCTGCCATATCGTTTGTATTGTATCATAGGTGCATACCGAAGTCAACACTTTAAAGTGATAAAGCTATCTTTTATGTCTGTTTAATTGCCGTTTCTATAATTGCATGGCTATTTTTCAAAAAATGTTGTATTTTATTAAAAACATTGTTATAATAAATTTGCGTACAAATTTTGATAACTGTACGCAGAAAGTTGGTGAGCCGTTGTCTAAAGAAAAAATTGCAAAAAATGTTTTTCAAAATGTTGGCGCAATCGCAAAAACTTCCGATTTTAAAAATGTGGGATTTACAAATTATGATATTGCAAAATTGTGCAAAGATGGCGTTATCGAGAGAATACGAAATGGCTTTTACCAACTTCCTAATAATTACAACATAAGTGAAGAACAGCTAATATCAAATTTATTACCTTATGGAACAGTTTGCGTTGAATCGGCTTTGTTTCATTATGGATACAGTGACTTTGCTCCAAGAGAATGGTCAATAGCAGTTCCTCGAACTTACAGAAATCAAATTTCAAATATCCAAGAAGTGCCTATCAAAGCATATTATGTTCAAAAGAATATAATTGAACTCGGAAAAACAATAGGTGATTTTAATGGTGTAACACTCCCTGTTTACGACCGTGAAAGGACTATTTGCGACTGTTTTAAGTATCGTACAAAACTTGATAGCGAAACATTTAATAAAGCACTTAATGCATATGTTTCGGACGATAAAAAGAATCTTTTAAATCTTTCAAAATATGCTAAAGAAATGCATGTATATACAAAAATGTTGAGTGTTATGGAGGTGCTGCTGAATGGCTGATATTGCCTCATCTGTACTTACAAGATTAAAAAATAAAGCGAAAGAAACCGGTCGAAGCTATCAGCTGTGTATGCAGCTGTTTTGCCAAGAAGAATTTTTACGCCGGTTGCAAAATTCAAAATATGCAGATAATTTAGTACTTAAGGGTGGACTATTTATCTATTCAATAACTGACTTTGACAGCAGAGTTACAGTAGATGTAGATTTTCTTCTGAGAAAATTACCAAACACACCTGAACAACTTCGTGCAATCCTTGAAGAAATTATAGCTATAGACACCGGAAATAACTTTATAACATTTGAAATTAAAAGTGTTTCACCTATTTCAGTCGCAAAGAAGTATGCCGGAATCAGTGCCTCTCTTGTTGCACACATAAAAAATACTCGAACTCCTTTTAGTATTGATTATGAGCTTTCAAAAGGAATATGCTGAAAGCTATGAATGGATTACCACGGTATT
>OIYY01000190.1_pt1 | contig 47524 bp, 43 predicted proteins | sample 1588341 | NCBI WGS metagenome assembly OIYY01 (sample SAMN03283287) | human gut metagenome | biome: human-associated habitat; material: feces | host: Homo sapiens | place: Peru | collected 2012 | reverse complement strand
TCGAACCTGTGACCCTCTGCTTGTAAGGCAGATGCTCTCCCAGCTGAGCTATGCTCCCACGGATGTCGTCGTGAAGTTTTTTCTCACTTGCGACGAGTTATATAATACATCAACTCAGTTCAAAAGTCAAGACTTTTTTTCAACTTTTTTGAACTTTTTTATTTTGATGTTTGTTCAAGTAACTTTTGAATTTCTTTAGGTGTAAAAGTATAATTTTTGTCGCAGAAATGACATTCAACATTTACATCTTCGTCATCGTCAATCATTTGCTGCAATGACTCTCTGCCGGTTGAAATAAGAGCATTTTCAACCTTCGCCTTTGAGCAGTTACACCTGTACTCAATTTTGCTTTCATCAAGCTTATCAAGTTCAATACCACGCATAGCACGCTTAGCAATATCGTCAGGCGTCATACCGTTTGAAAGCATTGTTGTAACAGAATCAATATCTTTTATTGAAGCTTCAATCTTTTCAATTATATCCTCAGGACAACCCGGAAGAAGCTGAATCATAAAACCGCCTGCTTTTGAAACGGACAAATCAGGGTTAACAAGCACACCGAGGGCACAAACAGTCGGCGTTTGCTCTGACACGGCAAAGTAATTTGTTATGTCTTCCGCTATTTCACCGCTTACGATTTGAGTGTTTCCGACATATGGTTCTTTAAGACCCATATCCTTCATAACATAAAGAAAGCCGTCGGTGCCGACTGCTCCTCTAACATCAAGCTTGCCTTTATCATTAAGCGGAATCTCAACAATCGGGTTTTCAACATAGCCTCTTGCATTACCCTGACTGTCAGATACTGCAAGTACAACGCCTGCAGGACCTCCGCCGTTAAGCCTTAATGTAACACTGTCATCAGCACCTTTAAGCATTACACCCATCATTGAAGCTGCAGTCATAAGCCTACCAAGAGCCGCAGTTGTAACGGCTGAAGTTTTATGAATATTTTCAGCCTTGCTAATCATATCCGTTGTGTCACCGGCAATTACAAATGCGCTGCCGTCCGTTGTAATATATCTTACTATTTTTCCCATTTAATTATTCACCTTTTTACATACAAAATATATTCTTTCACTGTCATTTTTCGGCTCAGATAAAGTTAGTTCGTCATACACACCGAGAATTTTAAATTTGTTAAGTTTATTTTCAAGTTCACTTATTTCATAGGCCTTTTCGCAAAATTCTTCACTGAATCTGTCATAATTAACCCCGTTAAACACGAAAAAATCAAGAAGTATTCTGACTGTATTTTTTCCCAAATATTCATTATCCCAAGACAGAAAAAAATCTTCCTCATCAAAAACGAATGTATTATCGCTCAAAACATTTTTATGCTTATAAACTGTATTTACATCAAATACAAAAATACCGCCGTCATCAAGAGAATTATAAACGCAATTAAAACATTCGCCGACCTGCTCAATGCTTTCCAAATGATTAATGCTGTCAAGCGAGCAAACGCAGTAATCAACCTTTTGAGGCAAAGCGAATGAAGTAATATCACCTTTTATAAAAGATGCGTTATCTACGCCCTTAGAGGACGCAATACAAAGCATATCATCAGACAAGTCAATACCGATAATATTATAGCCCTCTTCATTTAAAAGCTTACTGAGAGTACCGGTACCGCAAGCTAAATCAAGTACTGTTTTACCGCACGGATAATACTTTTTAAAAAATGAAGAAACATATTTTGCTATTTTTTCATATTCAACATTTTGAGTTAAATCATCGTAAAACTCAGCAAAAATATTATAACTCGCCATTATCGTCTTCTTTGCTTTCGTCTTCAAGCTTTATTTTTTCAAAAATTTTATCATATCCGTCACAACCGTATTGAAGCGAACGATTAACACGGCTGATTGTAGCGGTTGAAGCACCCGTTGCATTAACAATATCTGTATAAACGCACTTTTCCGAAAGCATTTTTGCAACAACTATTCTTTGACTGATTGTTTTAAGTTCCTGAACTGTACACAAATCTTCAAAAAAATCATAGCAATCTTCAATAGTTTCAAGTTCAAGAATCGCCCTAAAAAGAAAGTCGATGTTATCATCCTTTAATTTTCTGCTCATATTATCATTGCCTTTCTAACAAATCATAATTTAAAGTAATCATATTGTAACACACTAAATCGTGAAAGTAAAGAAAAATCTCCGAAATTGTAAAAAATTCGGAGATTATAGAAAATTATTCTTTTATAAGTTCATCATAAAAATCGAAACAATCAAAAGTAGCAAAATAATCTTTTGGAGTTTCAGCTCTTCTTATAAGTTTAAACGAGCCGTCTTCATTCAAAAGAATTTCAGCGCTCTTGAGTTTACCGTTATAGTTGTAGCCCATTGAGAAACCGTGAGCACCTGCATCGTGGATAAAGAGGTAGTCACCCATTTCGATTTCAGGGAGCATACGGTCAACGGCAAATTTATCGCAGTTTTCACAAAGAGAACCGGTTACATCATATTTGTGGTCACAAGCTTCGTTTTCCTTGCCTAAAACAGTAATATGGTGATATGCGCCGTAAATAGCAGGACGCATAAGATTAACTGCACAAGCGTCAACGCCGATATATTCTTTATGAGTATGCTTTTGATTAATAGCCTTTGTTACAAGACCGCCGTAAGGGCCAAGCATATATCTGCCAAGTTCCGTAAAGATTGAAACATCGTCCATACCTGCCGGTACAAGAACTTCTTCATAAGCCTTTCTTACACCTTCTCCGATAACAAAAATGTCATTTGGTTCTTGGTCAGGTCTGTAAGGAATACCGATACCGCCCGAAAGGTTAATAAATGTAATATGAACACCAAGCTTAGACTTGAGGTCAGCCGCAAGTTCAAAAAGAAGTTTCGCAAGCATCGGATAATATTCGTTAGTTACTGTATTTGAGCAAAGGAACGAATGAATACCAAATTCCTCGACACCCTTTTCTTTAAGAATTTTGAACGCTTCGTATATCTGCTCGGTTGTCATACCATATTTAGCGTCACCGGGGTTGTCCATAATATCATTAGAAATCTTAAAAACGCCACCCGGATTATAACGGCAACTCATTTTCTTAGGAAGCTTGCCGCAAGCTTTTTCAACTGCTTCAATATGGGTAATGTCATCAAGATTGATAATACCGCCTAAATCATTACAATATTTAAATTCATCAATAGGAGTGTCGTTTGATGAAAACATAATATCATCACCGACAGCACCGACAGTCTTTGCTATCATAAGCTCTGTCTTTGAAGAACAGTCACAACCGCAACCGTATTCACGAAGAATATTGATTAAAAATGGGTTTGGTGTAGCTTTTACGGCAAAATATTCTTTGTAGCCTTTATTCCAAGAAAATGCTTTTTTAAGATTTTTCACATTTTCTCTAATACCCTTTTCGTCATAAAGATGAAAAGGAGTCGGATACTTTGCCGCAATTTCTTCTACCTTTTCTTTTGATACAAATGGAACCTTTGCCATTAATTTATCCTCCTAAATCACATCACTGATTTTTCTATATAATTTTTGATTCCGTTAATTCCCTGCCCTGTTACGGACGAAAACGGAACTACAGGAACACCGCCTGCAAAAGCAAGTTCCTCACCTGAAAGGTCGAGCCTTTCTTTATACGCTGTTTTTTTAAGCTTATCAGCCTTAGTCATAACTATTATAAACGGAATATTCATCTCTTTCAAGAAATAAATCATACCCTCATCATCCTTAGTTAACGGATGACGCATATCTATAAGAAGAACTACAAGAGCAATATTTCTCCCACTTTTAAAATATCCCTCCATAAGCTCGCCGAATCTTTTAAGCTCTTGCTTACTTATTTTAGCATAGCCGTAACCCGGAAGGTCAACAAATTTAATATTGTCAACATCATAAAAATTTATTGTAATTGTTTTACCGGGTACAGAACTAACTCTTGCAAGACTCTTACGGTTGAAAAGCTTATTAAGAAGTGAACTTTTGCCGACATTTGACCTGCCTGCAAAAACGACTTCCGGCTCTTCGCTCTCAGGAAGCTGAGACAGAATACCGTAAGCATTTTCAAATACTGCTTTATTATAATTCATATTTCACCTATTGTGTAACAACATTCGACTTAGACTTTTTGTCGGGAATAATAATGCTGTTATCTTTAATTTCTTTCTTTTTCTGTGGCATTGTAACAAGTGCATTAGGTAACACTTCATCAAAAGAGGAAACGCTTACAAAATTGATTGCGTTTTTAACCTCTGCGCTGATTTGTGCAAGGTCTTTAACATTATCCTTAGGAATAATCACCGTATCGCAACCTGCCTTAAAAGCAGCCATAGATTTTTCTTTAAGTCCGCCGATAGGAAGTGCCTTGCCCTTTAAGCTGATTTCACCTGTCATAGCAACATTTGCTTTGATTGCAATACCTGTAAGTTCGCTCACTATTGCGGTTGTAATAGCAAGACCGGCTGACGGTCCGTCCTTCGGAACAGCGGCTTCAGGTGCGTGAATATGTATATCCTTTGTTTTATAAAAGTCAGAATCTATACCATACTCATTACATTTCGACCTAATGAAAGATACTGCTGTTTTAGCACTTTCTTTCATTACATCACCAAGATTACCGGTAAGTTCTATTTTACCGCTACCGTCAAGCGCTGAAACTTCAATAGGAAGCATTGTGCCACCGACACTTGTCCACGCAAGTCCGTTAACAGTACCTATTTGGTCATCGCTGCTGATTAAATCTGCCGTAAATTTCTTTTCGCCTAAATATTTTGCAATATTTTTATCTGTTACTTTAAATGATTTTTCGCCGCTTTCAAGTGCAACGGTAGCTTTCCTGCAAAGAGTTGCAATTTCTTTTTCAAGCTTACGAACTCCTGCTTCTCTTGTATAGCTTTCAATAACAGTATTTATTGCGCCGTCCGTCATTTTAAATTCTCTGGCTGAAAGCGAATGTTTTGTCATTTCTTTTTTAATCAAATGATTTTTTGCAATATAAAACTTTTCAAGAGAAGTATACGAATTAAGCTCTATTACTTCCATTCTGTCATAAAGAGGTTCAGCAATAGCCGACACATCATTAGCGGTTGTAATAAATAAAACTTTGCTTAAATCTATAGGGAATTCAATGTAGTGGTCTGCAAAAGTATTATTCTGCTCAGGGTCAAGCGCTTCAAGCAAAGCTGATGACGGGTCACCCTTAAAGTCATTACCGATTTTGTCAATTTCGTCAAGCAAAATAATTGGGTTCATAACTCCCGATTTAATAACAGCTTCAACAATACGCCCCGGCATTGAACCGATGTAGGTTTTCCTGTGACCTCTTATTTCAGCTTCATCGTGAATACCGCCGAGCGCAATACGGACATATTTCCTGCCCATACTTTTCGCAAGTGATTTAACTATAGAGGTTTTACCGACACCCGGTGGACCTGCAAGGCAAAGAATTTGACCGTTAAAATCAGGGTTGCGCTTATAAACTGCAAGCGAGTCAACAATTCTTTCTTTAACTTTGTCTAAACCATAGTGTTCTTTATCAAGAATTTTTCTTGCTTTTTCAAGATTTATTGAATCTTTTGTAAATTTACCAAACGGAATCTCAAGACATTTATCAAGATAATTTCTTTCAACTGTTCCCTCGTGCGAACCGCCCGGCATTTTTGAAAGCTTGTCGCATTCTTTTAACAGTTTTTCCTTAATTTCGTCACTGCATTTAAGCGAATTTATTTTATTTCTGTATTCGTCAGCTTCTTCCTGCGGATTGTCACCCTCACCCAAAGCGTCGGAAATAACTTTCATTTCTTCCCTTAAATAGTATTCTCTTTGGCTCTTGTCAATTTCAGTTTGAACCTTTTCCTGAATTTCATTTTCAATTTCAAGAGCATTATTTTCTTTCTTTAAATAAACCACAAGCTGACAAATTCTGTCATTCGGGTCGGTTGCGGACAAAATATCCTGCTTTTCATAATAGTCAAGGAAAGTGTTTGAGCAAACAAAATCGGCAAGTTCACCGCTGTTTTTTATTGAAATAACTTTGGCAATAACTTCATTGCTGATTTTAGGCATCATTGAAGCGTAATATTCAAACTCTTTTTTAACTATCCTTTGATACGCTCTGTTTTCTTCATCAGGAACATTATCATATTTGCTTTCATCAATAAGTTCTATTAAGCCTGCAATATAAGGTTTAACGGCGGTAAAGTTATAAAGAGCCGCTCTCTGCTCGCCCTCAACAACTACTCTCATATTTTCACTGCCCGGAATACGCATCATCTGCCTGATACTGCAAACAACACCTATTTCGTAAACATCTTCAATACTCGGTTCATCAACCGAAGCATCCTTTTGGCAAACAAGAAAAACTTTTTGGTCTTCGTCCATTGCCTTTTGAAGCGCTTTTACACTCTTTTTTCTGCCGACATCAAAATGAAGCACCATTTGAGGAAATACAACAAGCCCCCTAAGCGGTATAACCGGCATTTCAAGCATAATTACATTTTCATTATTATCTGACATATATTAAAAACCTACTTATTTTATAGTAAATAATCAATTTAGATTATATACTAATATAATTAAAAACGCAACCCATAATTTTTAACAGTACGCAAAATTAAAAAAGGACCGCACAAAACAGTCCCTTTTAATTAATATTTATGAGCAAACCTTGCAAGCTCGTCTGCCTGACGGATAAGATTTTCCGCTTGAAATGTATTTTGACCTTTTCAATGTCGTACAATCTTTGCTGATATGGTAAACCTCACCGTTTTCAACCCAATAATATGTAACTGCGGCAGATTTTTTTGAAGTTGACTTTTTCTTAGCATTTGATGATTTTTTAACATAAACAGGCTCCGAATCAGACCAAGAGGAGTATACTGTTTTGTCACCGTCTTTTTTATAAGTTCTTACTTTAACATAATATGTAGTTTTTGCTTTTAAGCCTTTAACTGTTTTTGAACCCTTTGTGTTGTCTTTAACCTTAATTTTTTTGTCTTTTTCAAAATTATGCTTTGTTGAATATCTAATCTGATATCCGTCTACGCTGTCGTAAGTTTTATATTTAACCTTAAAGCCTCCGTCAACAGACGAAGTACCCGTAATATATGTAGCTTTAGGTTTTTCTGATTTTGCATAAACAACCGAAGAAGTTAAAAAAGCAAAAGATATTAACATAATTATTGATAAAAATATACTAAATGTTCGCTTCATATAATCACCTCACATATAATTTACCACAAAAAGGTAAGATTGTAAACAAAAAAGAACTCCGAATAATCAGAGTTCTTTAATAAATTATGCATTTTTAAGCTGAGAAGTTGTAATATTTTTAGGATGCTTATTAGGGTTACGAAGAATAATAGGTTCTTCAACGTTTTTTACTGCATCCTCGGTAATAATAATCTTCTCAATAGTATAATCTGTAGGTGCTTTAAACATCAAATCTTGAAGCACAGATTCAAATACGCTTCTGAGACCTCTTGCACCTGTTTTACGCTCCAATGTAATATCAGCGATAGCCGAAAGTGCATCAGACTTAAATTCAAGCTTAACACCGTCATATTCAAAGAGCTTTTGATACTGCTTAACAATAGCATTTTTAGGTTCAGTCATAATCTTAACAAGTGCGTCCTTATCAAGATTTTCAAGAACTGTAATAACCGGTATACGACCGATAAGCTCAGGAATAAGACCGTATTTAACTAAATCGTGCTGTTCAGCCTTTTTCATTATATCGTTGGCGTCAACTTCCTCGGCATCGATATCTGCACCGAAGCCCATTGACTTGCCACCGATTCTTTTTTCAATAATCTTCTCTATTCCGTCAAATGCGCCACCGCAAATAAAGAGGATATTAGAAGTATCGATTTGAATAAATTCTTGCTGAGGATGCTTCCTGCCACCCGTCGGAGGAACATTTGAAACCGTGCCCTCAAGAATCTTAAGAAGTGCTTGCTGAACACCTTCGCCGCTTACATCACGGGTAATTGACCTATTTTCACTTTTTCGGGAAATTTTATCTATCTCGTCAACATAGATAATTCCCCTTTCTGCCTTTTCAATATCAAAATCTGCAGCTTGAATTAAACGAAGAAGAATATTTTCAACATCTTCACCAACATAACCTGCTTCTGTAAGAGTTGTAGCATCTGCAATAGCAAAAGGAACATCAAGAATCTTAGCAAGTGTTTGAGCAAGCATTGTTTTGCCGACACCTGTTGGACCCAAAAGCATTACATTACTTTTTTGAAGTTCCACGCCACTGTTGTTATTAGTAGAATAAATACGCTTATAATGGTTATATACAGCTACAGACAAAGCAATTTTTGCATCATCCTGACCTATAACATATTCATCAAGCTTAGCTTTAATCTCCTGCGGCTTAGGTAAAACTCTTTCAGCCTTAGAAGCAGTATGAGGAATATCCGCAGATGATGTTTGCTGAATTAAATCATAACAAAGTTGAATACATTCATCGCAAATGTAGACACCCGGACCTTCAATAAGCTTATGAACTATAGTTTCGGGTTTGCCGCAAAAAGAACATCTTTCAACACCGTTATTTGGATCATCGGTAATCATATAGTTGCCCCTTCAATTATCTTTTATCAATAACTTTATCAACAAGACCGAAGTCAAGCGCTTCCTGAGCGGTAAGCCAATTATCTCTGTCTGTGGCAGCAGTCATTTCCTCAAGTGTTCTGCCGCAGTTATCAGCCATAATAGAATTAAGCTTTTTCTTAGTTTGTAAAATGTGGTTAGCTGCAATTTCAATTTCTGTTGCTTGACCCTCTGTTCTGCCGAGTGGCTGATGAATCATTACTTCCGCATTAGGAAGACAAATTCTCTTACCCTTTGCGCCGCTTGAAAGAAGAAATGCACCCATAGATGCAGCCATACCCATACAAATTGTTGACACATCACACTTAATATACTGCATTGTATCATAAATAGCCATACCGTCGGTAACTGAACCGCCGGGGCTGTTAATATAAAGGCTGATGTCCTTATCTTTATCCTGACCTTCAAGGAAAAGAAGCTGTGCTACTACAAGAGAAGCAGTAGTAGAATTAACTTCATCGGATAATACAATAATTCTGTCATTTAAAAGTCTTGAATAGATGTCCATTGAGCGTTCGCCGGCGCTTGTCTGTTCAAGTACATATGGAACTAATGCCATATTAATCATAACCTTTCGTTATATAAATTTACTCTGCCCACTAAAAAAGCGGACAGAGTTTAAATAAAAATTATTCCTTAACTGCTGAATCAACAATAAGGTCGATTGCTTTCTTAGTCTTAACATCTGAAGCAAGTTGGTCTGTAGGAATAGCATTCTTAATCTGCTCAACTTCCATTTGATACTGTTCAGCAAGCTTAGCAATTTCAGCTTCAATTTCTTCGTCTGTTGCTTCAAGCTTTTCGCTGTCAACGATTGCTTCAAGAGCAATAGAAGCCTTAACCTGCTTTTCAGCGCCATCCTTAAATGTTGCCTTAAATGCATCCTTATCCTGACCGAGATACTTGAGATATGTATCAAGGTCAATGCCCTGCATCTGAAGTCTGTAAGCGTAATCTTGAACCATTTCATCTGCACGCTTGTCAAACATACACTGTGGAACTTCACATTCCATATTATCAATAACCTGGTCAATAAGCTGATTTTCAAAATCGTTTTTAGCTTCTTCAGCTTTTCTTTCATCCATCTGCTTTTTGAGGTCAGCCTTGAGTTCATCAAGTGTATCAAATTCAGATACATCTTTAGCAAATTCATCATCAAGTTCAGGAAGTTCCTTAGCCTTAATTTCATGAATCTTGCACTTAAATACAGCGTCCTTGCCGGCAAGTTCTTCTGCATATTCTTCAGGGAATGTTACATTAACATCAAACTCTTCGTCACACTTGTGACCTGCAACCTGTTCTTCAAAACCAGGGATGAATGAACCCGAACCGAGTTCAAGAGGATAATTTTCACCCTTGCCGCCTTCAAAAGCGACACCGTCAACAAAACCTTCAAAATCAATTTCAGCGGTGTCACCAATCTGAGCTTCTCTGTCATCAACTGAAACAAGACGAGAATTACGGTCACGCATATTTTCGATTTCCTTGTCAACATCTTCATCAGATGCTTCTGTTGGAAGCATTGTTGCTTTAAGACCTTTGTAATCGCCAAGCTTAACTTCAGGATAAACTGTAACTTTCATTTTCATTTCAACGCCTTCGTTCTTGCTCATAACAGGAACATCAAGGTCATAAGGAGTATCAACAGTTCTGAGACCTGCTTCTTCAATAGCTTCGGTTACAGCCTGTGGATAAACGATTTCAAGTGCGTCTTCATAAAATGCACCTTCGCCGTAAACTTTTTCAATCATGCCCTGAGTAGCTTTACCCTTACGGAAACCAGGGAGCTGAATTGACTTTCTCTGCTTCATATATGCAGACTTACAAGCATCTGCAAACACCTCAGGTGCAACAGTTACTTCAATTTCATAAACATTTGTATCTATTTTATTAGATGATTTAAGTGCCATGGTAATGACCTCCTATCAATTATAATTCTAATCACCGAAGTGGCATTATAACATATATTTTAAATAATATCAAGTTTTTTATATTCAATTTATATTAAACAGATTGTGAATTATTTATAAAAAGATTGTTTTTTAAAACTTTTTAATAAGCAACGGAACAAATTTAAGCCTGTCTGCAGAAATCAATTTAAAATCTATTCCTTCAAAATTATCATCAAAGGCATATTTTGCAGCTCCACCGTGAAGATGCCCATAATAACATTTTTTTATTCCCTTTTCTTTTAAAAGATTAAGAATTTCGTCACAGCATTGATTTTCGGTAACCGGCGGATAATGAAGAAAAACGATTTTTTCATCATTTTTTGCACATTCTATTGATGTTTTAACTCTCATAACTTCACGGTTAAGAACTTTCTCATTATGTTCTTCTTCGCTGTCAAAAAACCAACCTCTGCTTCCGCAAACTGAAAAATCATCAAAATCAAAAGCACTGTTGTGCAAAATAGTAATTGTATCAAATTGATTTTCTTCAATAAACTTATTCATTTTGCTCATTGTGTTCCACCAATAATCGTGGTTACCCTTGAGAATAATCTTTTTGCCGTTTAATTTATTGATGAAATCAAAATCGGATTTAAGCTCGTCAAAGTTCATTGCCCAGCTTATATCACCGGCAATAACGACGAAATCATCGTTATCAATGATTTTGTTCCAATTTTCTTTTAATCTGTCTGTATAATTTTCCCAACCCGGAAAAGAGTCCATAGGCTTATTTGTGCCAAATGACAAATGAGTATCGGCTATTGCAAATAAAGACATATATCTGTATCGCCTTTCTGAAAAGGTAAGTTTTTTTATTAATTTTTGAATAAATAAATTAATTTTTCAAATAATAAAGTTGAAGGGAGTGTGAACGATAATGGATAACGAGATTAAAGGTATTTCCTGCGATGTAAAAAACTGCAAATATCACGATAAAGCAAACTGCTGCAACGCAGGTCATATTAAAGTAGGTAACAGCAATGCAACAAGCGTTACAGACACAAAGTGCGAAACTTTTGAGTGCAGTGACTCTTGCTCTTGCCGCTAATTAAGCAAAAAACGGCTCTGTATTGGCAGAGCCGTTTTTACTTTAAATGTTCAAATTATAAATCAAGAAGCTTAAATACCATTTTGCTCATATCTTCTTTATTGCACACTTCATTGAAACGAACGCTCTTATCTTTAAGTGAAGCAAGAGGCTTAGGTACATCTGCACCCGTAACATTATGAAGTTCATCAACCATAGCGAATTCATCAAGTTTCGGAGCTTTGCCGGCAAGAACTGCATTAAGAACACTTGCAGAGAATTTGTAAGGTGAAGCAGTCGAATCGATGACAGTAGGAATATCATCTCCTGTTGCCTTTACATATTCGTCATAAACTTTAACTGCAACGGCAGTATGAGTATCGCAAAGATAGTTATATTTATCAAAATGATACTTGATTGTATCGTCGACATTTTCTTCAGCCGTATAACCTGCATCAAATTCCTTTTGAATTTTAGCAATAAGTTCATCAGATACAGTATATTTTCCGTCAGTTGAAAGCTTGCCCATAAGTTCGCTGATAAGCTTATCGTTGCCGTCGCTCATATGGTAAAGAAGTCTTTCGAGGTTAGACGAAATAAGAATATCCATTGACGGAGAAGTTGTTGTATAGAATTTTCTGTTCTTATCGTAAGTACCTGTTTTCAAGAAATCGGTAAGAACATTGTTTGAGTTTGAAGCACAAACAAGAGTTTTGATAGGAAGACCCATTTTCTTAGCATAATAACCTGCAAGAATATTGCCGAAATTTCCTGTAGGAACCACTACATTAATCTTGTCGCCGGCTTTAATCTTGCCCATATTGATAAGGTCGCAATATGTTGAAAAATAGTAAACGATTTGAGGTACAAGTCTGCCCCAGTTGATTGAGTTTGCGGAGGAGAACATCATATTTTTCTTAGCGAGTTCATTCTTAATCTCATTATTGGTAAAAATTGATTTAACTGCGCTTTGAGCGTCATCAAAGTTACCGTTGATGGCACAAACAGCAACATTGTCACCCTCCTGAGTAGTCATTTGAAGTTTCTGCATAGGTGAAACGCCGTCAACAGGATAAAATACCAAAATCTTTGTATTTTTAACATTCTTAAAGCCTTCAAGAGCAGCCTTACCTGTATCGCCAGAAGTAGCTACAAGAATAACGATTGTTTTTCCGTCGGCAGTTTTTTTAGCAGATACTGTCATAAGATATGGCAAAAGCTGGAGAGCCATATCCTTAAATGCGCAGGTAGGACCGTGCCAAAGTTCCAATATATTTTTATTGCCGCCAACATTAACAGTCGGTGCAATTTGAGGAGAAGAAAATTTCTCAGATGCATAAGCACCGCTTACACAGTAGTCAAGTTCTTCCTCGCTGAAATCTGTTAAAAATTCTTTAAGTACGGTTTTAGCTCTGTCAATGTAACTCATAGAAGTCATTGAAACAATTTTGTCGATATCAAACTTAGGAAGTTCAACAGGAACAAAAAGTCCGCCTTCTTCGCTGATACCCTGAGCAATAGCCTGAGCGGCAGGTACTCTGATTGAATTATCTCTTGTTGATGTATAAAGCATAATAGTATTTCCTTTCACCTTAAAATTTAGGTTTATAATATTTTATACTAACTGAAAAGCATTTTCAAGATGTTTTATAGATTTTATTTTATTATTCTCGGTATAAATTTCGATTATATCAAATCTCGGCTGCAAATTACACTCGTTATGTGCCAAATAAAGCTTTGCACAAGCAATTATTTTTTGCTGTTTTGAATAAGTAACAAATTCCCTCGGCAATGCGATAGAATTGACATCTCTTTGCTTAACTTCAACAAAGCACAAATATTTCTTATTTTTCACGATTAAATCAATTTCACCGAAACGGGTTGTGTAATTAACATCGACAAGCTTATATCTGTGCTTTTTTAAATATTTGGAAGCTTCAATCTCCCAAATTTTTCCTTTATTGTTCATTTTTCTTTTCCAAATATTTTTTTAAAAAACTTTTTCTGTGAATGTCGCTTATACCGTATTCGTCAAGCATTTGATAGTGAAGTTTGGTGCCGTAACCCTTATGCTTTTCAAATTGATATTGAGGGTATTTTTCAGCAAGTTCAAGCATATATCTGTCACGGCTTACTTTTGCAATAATCGAAGCAGCAGCGATATTGGCGCTTTTTCCGTCGCCTTTAACAATATCCCATTCAACAATATCAAGCCCCGGTTTTTTATTTCCGTCAATAAGCGCAATATCCGGCTTAACACTTAAACCGTCAACCGCTCTTTTCATTGCTAAAAATGTAGCCTGCAAAATATTAATTTCATCAATTTCCTTTACGCTTGCCGTGCCGATGCTGTAGCAAACACATTCGTTTACTATTTTATCAAAAAGTGCGTCACGCTTTTTTTCGCTGAGTTTTTTTGAATCGTTAACTCCGTCAACCACATAACCTTTCGGAAGTATAACGGCGGCGGCATAAACAGCACCCGCAAGCGGACCTCTGCCGGCTTCATCTACTCCGCAAACAATGTTATAACCCGATTCATAAGCTTTGTTTTCATATTCAAGCCAGTCCATAATCACGGTAACTCAAGCGTAATTTTGCCGAGCCTTCCTCCCCTAAATTCATCGCAAATCATAACGGCGGTGCGTTCATAATCAATCTCCCCGCCTTTAATAAGGAAACCTCTTTTTTTCCCTATCATTTCAAGCATTTCCCAGCCTTGTAAACTGTCAACACTGTCAAGCTTATACCTGTCACAAATAGCCTTTGGTCTTGTTTTTGACAAAGATTCAAGAAGCCTGCAGGAAAGAGTTTCCAAGTCGGTAACCTCATCCTTAACTGCACCTGTAAAAGCAAGCTTGTCGCCAACTTCAGGGTCGTCAAATTTAGGCCAAAGGACGCCCGGGGTGTCAAGTAGTTCAATTCCCTTGCCTACCGCAAACCACTGCTTCTGCCTTGTTACACCTGCTTTATCGGCAACCTTGGCTTTGCTGTTACCTGCCATACGATTTATAAAAGATGACTTACCGGTATTAGGAATACCTACCACCATAAGCCTAAGCGGCTTGTTTTCCATTCCTCTCGCCTTGTTTTTTTCGATAACTTCGCTAAGCGCCTGATTAACAGTCGGAATAAAAGCGTTAAGACCCTTACCTGTTCTGCAATCAACAGGAATAGCATATTCACCCTTTTGCATATAATAATCTATCCATATTTTTGTAGCGTTTGGGTCTGCTATGTCACATTTATTAAGTAAAACAATTCTCGGTTTTCTTTTAATAATACTGTCAAGTTCAGGATTTGAGGAACTATAAGGAATTCGAGCATCAACAAGTTCAACCACACCGTCAACAAGAGATAAACTTTCTTTAATTATCCTTCTTGTTTTAGCCATATGACCGGGGAACCACTGAACCGTTTGTTTTTGAAAATCAGCCATAATTTACCCTTTCAAAATTTTATATATTTATTTTACCATAAAAACAAACTTCATTCAATAAAAAATACCACAGAAACCGAATTCTGTGGTATTAGTCGTAATTATTAAATTACTGGATATCTTCTTTAACCTTTGCTGCCTTACCAACACGGTCACGAAGATAATAAAGCTTAGCACGACGAACTTTACCGTTACGAACAACCTGTACATCAACAACATTAGGTGAGTGCATTGGGAATACTCTCTCAACACCAACGCCATATGAAAGACGACGAACAGTAAATGTCTTTGAAATGCCTGAACCCTTAATAGCGATTACAGTGCCTTCAAACATCTGAATTCTTTCTCTCTGACCTTCACGAATGTTAACAGATACCTTTACAGTATCACCGATGTTAAACTTTGGAAGTTCTGCTTTTGTGCTGTCTTTTTCAATTAACTTGAGTGCGTCCATTTTTCTTCCTCCTAAATTTTATGAGATGTTCTTATCATACCGTAAAATGAGATGAAAGCGGACCATCTTCTTAATGCTAAACGCTGACATTATACGCGTTGTAAGAGATACAACGGATTAAATGCTGATATATAATAACATAATGTTTAGAAAAATGCAAGTAGTTTTTTAATTTATTTAAATTCTTTATAGTCTTTATCAAGAAGTGATATACGGCTGATGCTTTTCCATTCAAAATCAGTATCAATAAGCCTGATAATTGTATCAAAAAGAAGTGACGGATTTAGGTTTTTTTCAGGTCCTGCAAAAAGCCTTATATTAAGGACAATAACATCTCCTCTTATTGAAATTGAATATTTATCAATAAAAGATTTGATATTAGTTTCTTTCATAACCCTTTTTCTGCCCTGCTTGCCTTTTTTCAGTGCAAGTATTTCGTCACTTTCAAGAACAGCTTTAATTTTTTCATAAGCCGCTTCATTGTCTTTAAATTCAAATTTATATACATAGTCTGAATAAACAATTTCACTGTTATCACGAAAATCATCGTAAATATCAACAATTTTCAAACCGTCAGGTAAAACAGAATTAAGCCTTGACTTTATATCTTCATTAGTTATATCACCGACAATGCGCAAATCGACGCTTTCGCAAAGGCTTTCAACTCCGAGTGAAAGCGGAAGTGAGAAACTCATATAAGGATGCGGATTAAAACCCTCTGTATACCACAGCGGTATTTCAGCTCTTTTAAGTGCACGAGCCATAGCACGGTTAATATCAAGATGACTTATGTATTTAAGCCTGTCTGTTTTTGAAAAACGAAGTCTAACCTCTCGCATCACAGTGACCTCCGTTAAGTTTATTTGCTCCGCAACCGGCACATCTTATTCTGCAATGCGGTGTTGTTTGGTTCATATGAGCCTTTTTGTTCTCATTTTCAAGAAACTTTCTGCTTACGCCGTAATCAAGATGGTCCCACGGTAAAACTTCCGTAAATTCTCGCCTTCTGTGAGTGTAAAAATGAGGGTCAATGCCATTATCTTCAAACGCCTGCATCCAGGCATCAAAATTAAATTGGTCGTCCCAAGAGTCGAATTTACAACCGAGTTCATACGCACGAAGAATAACCTTGCCGAGCCTCCTGTCACCTCTTGCGAGTACGCCTTCGAGAAGTGAAGTCGGTGTTTCGTGATAAGAAACTCTGATTTTTTTAGTAGGGATAGATTCAAGAAGATGCTTTTGCTTAGCTTTGAGCGACTCCATACTGTCCTCCGGTTCCCACTGAAAAGGAGTAAACGGCTTTGGAATAAACGACGTACAAGAAATTGAAACCTGAACACCTGTACCTTTTTGCCTGTTTGGGTTATTGTAAAAAGCATGAATAACCTGCATACCAAGGTTTGCAATACCTTCAATATCTTCCATGGTTTCAGTTGGAAGACCCATCATAAAATAGAGTTTAACAGAAGTCCAACCGTTATCAAACGCTTTTGTACAAGTTCTTATAACTTCATCTTCTGTTACATTTTTATTTATAACATCCCTAAGCCTTTGAGTACCGGCTTCAGGAGCAAAAGTAAGTCCGCTTCGTCTAACTTTATTTAACTGTTCAACAAGTTCGTCTGAAAAATTATCGACTCTGAGTGACGGTAAAGACAAATTGATATTATCTTTAACAGTCCAGTCAATCAGCGTTGTAAGCATTTCGTTAACATGGCTGTGGTCGGAAGTGGAAAGTGAGCAAAGAGAAAGTTCATCATAACCCGTTGAGTCAATGAGAGCCTTACTCTGCTTATTTATTGTTTCAACACTTTTTTCTCTAATCGGACGATAAATAAAACCCGCTTGACAGAAACGACACCCACGAATACATCCTCTAAAAATTTCCTCTACTGCCCTATCATGAACAATGTTGATATAAGGCACAACGAATTCTTTAGGATAATAAACGCTGTTCATATCGGAGACGACAGCCTTTTTGACCTTTTCAGGCGCTCCAAAAAGCGGTTTAAGTTCTTTCAGCGTGCCGTCATCATTATAAGAATCTTTATAAAACGACGGAACATATACGCCACGAATATCTTTCGCTTTAAGCAAAAATTCGTGTTTAGTCAAATTATTTTCTTTTGCATATTTGAGCAAATCAATAACTTCATTAGTGCTTTCTTCGCCATCACCGAGGAAAACTATATCAACAAAATCTGTTATCGGCTCAGGGTTGCAGGCGCAAGGACCACCGACGCAAATAAGCGGAGTCAGTGATTCTCTTTCGCTTGATTTAAGCGGTATTTTAGCAAGATTAAGCATATTTAAAACATTTGTATATGAAAGTTCATACATAAGCGTAAAGCCAATCATATCAAAATCTTTTATATAATCTCCGCTTTCAAGTGCGAAAAGAGGAACATTTTTTTTTCTCATCTGTTCTTCCATATCGTTATCGGGAGCAAATACTCTTTCGCACCAACTGTCCTGCCTGTCATTTACAAGACCGTAAATAATTTTCATTCCGAGATGGCTCATACCAATCTCGTATGTATCGGGAAAGCAGAAAGCATATCTTATATCGATTTTTTCTTTATCTTTAATAACAGCGTTAAGTTCTCCGCCGATATATCTTGCCGGCTTTTGAACATATTGAAGCAGTTTTTCAACTTCTTTTTTCATTAAAAAATAGCCTTTCAGGTTTATTTTCGGCGCTAATCACAGTTAATACCGTAAAGCACCAAATAAGTTGCAACAAAAAGCAACGAATACGACTTATAATAAACTAACATATAAACACATAAAATGCAAATTAAAATTAATGTTATACGACTGATATAAGTCCCTGTTTTCGGAAAATAGAGCCTCAATACCCTTGCAAAATCAAGCGGGTAAATCGGCAAAACATTAAGCAAAAACAAAATTAAATTAACATTATCTTTTAGTATTAAATACAAAATGAAATTGACAAGCGGACCGGATAATAAAACTACAGTTTCTTTTACTCTTGAAATATTACTTTCATACTTTACCGCAAAACCGTAAAAAGACAATTTAAGCTCATAAGGATAATTTTTAAAAATGATGAGTGCCGCAAAATGCCCGATTTCGTGAAGCGATGAAAAAAGGAGCACCAAAAGAATATCATTTGCATTAAAAAGAGCAGCTAAACTGAGAACAAGAATAAATAAATAATCAATACAAATTTTGCAGTTTTTAATATAAAAATGCATATAATCACCGTTAAATACTACGATAATCAGCATTAATTAATTCATTTTCTTTTATCAATAAAACTTTGAAGTATTACAACGGCAGAAACAGCATCAACATTATTTTTGTGCTTTTTACTTTTAATATTGTTGCCGGATAAAATATCGTGTGCAATAACTGTTGTTAACCTTTCATCTTCAAATTCAACAGGAATACCGACTTCCTCTTGAAGAAGTTTACCGAGTTGCTTACATTTATCACACCTAAAGCCGTATGACCCATCCATATTTCTCGGAAGACCTACAACAATCACCTCAGGCTTTTGCTCGTCAACAATTTCTTTGATTTTTGAAACAAGCTTAGGTGCATAACTTTCATTAATAGTGGTAAAGGCAGTGGCAAGAATTTCATTTTTATCACAAAAAGCAATTCCGGTTCTTGCGTCGCCGTAATCAACTGACATTATTTTCATATTTTTCTCCAAAAGAATATATATTTAAAAGAAAGGAAAATCGATAATCGACCTTCCTTTCCTTAGTGAATTATTTTTACTGTACCGGAGTATCAGTTGCAGGAACTTGTGTAGCAGGAGCCTCTGTTGCGGGCGCTTGCGTTGTAGGAGCTTCAGTGATTTGAGCTTGCGTTTGAGACTCAGTTTGTTTTTGAGTTTCTTCCTTTGTCTCGCCGCTCACAGTTTCTTCTGTTGAGCCTTCCGTAGCATCATTCTTTTCATCGGAAGCAGTAGTTTCTTTATCGGTTGAATTGCTGTATGATTTATCGTTGTAATTATAACTTTCTCCACCGCCGGAATGATTACCGGTACAATTACCCGGTAAATTATCAACATCATACCAACCGTATGCACCTGTTCCGTTTCTAAGCTTACCGCAAGCGCGACAATAAGATTTTCTTATTATTCCGTCTGATTCAGGGAATTTAGTTTCATAATCTTTATTGTTTTCATCAAGCTTAGCGTAAATTTCTTTCATAACAGTATTCCAAATTGTACCTGAAGGGTTTGGCGAAAGATTATAAAATACTTCTTTAGGAGTATCATAACCATACCAAACACCAGCAAGATAATCAGGAGTACCTCCGATAAACCAACGGTCTTTGTTATCATTAGTTGTACCTGTTTTACCGAAACATTCAATACCTGAAAGTTTATAGGTAGTACCGGTACCCTCTGTCATAACTGTTTGAAGAAGTTTATTCATAACCCAGCTTGTATTTTCACTGAGCGCAGTTGATTTAGTTTTTTCAGGGTCTTTTTCAATAAGCGTGTTACCCTGACTGTCGAGAATTTTATAGTAGCAATACGGTTCATAATAATTACCGCCGTTACCGAACGAAGCATACGCAGTGGTAAGTTCAAGAACTGTAGCACCGTTTGTAAGAGAACCGATAGCAAGCGGACCGTAATCGGAATCACGAACACTGTCAAGACTTGTTATGTGGAAATTCTCTGTAATAAAATCATATGAATAATCAACGCCGATTTTGTCAAGGGTCCTTGCAGAAATTGTATTAAGCGACCTTGAAAGACCGTATTGAAGTGTAACTTTCCTGCCGGAATAACTACCACCTTCGTTAACAGGCCAAGGTTTGCCTTCAACAGTTTTAAAAGGTCTGTCCTGCATAATAGTTGACCAATAAACGCCGGTTTCACTGTCTTCTTTAGTTTTTTCAAGAGCAGGACCGTAAACAGATAACGGCTTAATTGTAGAGCCCGGCGGTCTGTTAGAAGTTGTGGCACGGTTAAGAACCATAGAAGCTTTCTTCTTGCCTGTACCGCCGACAATACCCATTACTCTGCCGTCATAACCCATAACAACCATAGCGCCCTGAACGGTTTCATCAGGCATACGCTTATAGTTTTCATATACATCTTCCATTGAATCTTGAACATCAAAATCAATAGCCGTATAAATCTTCAAGCCACCGCCGTAAACTAAATCGTGTGCTTTACGGCTTGTGTAACCCATTTTCTGTAAATCTTCCTGAACGGTAGTGATTACATAGTCTGTATAATAATCGGTAATATCGTTTTTCTTAGAACTGCTTTCATCCTCTTTAATTTGAGAACCCTTATAATTCTTACTGTTAGTGAATACCATTTCGTAAGCCTTAGCTTGCTGATATTCGCTTTCATTAAGATAACCGCTGCCCTTCATAGCATAAAGTACATTAATCTGGCGCTTTCTGTTATTTTCAGGCTCATTAAGAGGGTCATACTTACTTGGATACTGAGTAATTGATGCAAGGCAAGCAGCCTCGGCAGCATTAAGATTAGCGACCTCTTTACCGAAGTAGACCTCAGCAGCAGTCCTTACACCGTAGCAACCGTTTGAAAGATAAATTGTATTAAGATAAGCTTCAAGAATTTGGTCTTTATCATAATTTCTTTCAAGGTTCAAAGCTTTCAAAATTTCGTTAAATTTACGAACATAAGTAGCTTTATTTTCATCGGTCAGGTTTTTAATAAGCTGTTGAGTAATTGTTGAACCGCCTTGGTCGTTATTTTTCAAAAATACACCTATAGTTCTAATCCAGTCAACGCCGTGATGCTTATAAAAACGCTTATCTTCGATTGAAACAAACGCTTCCGGAATATATTTACTCATATCGTCAAGGTTAACCCAAATACGGTTTTCCTCACCGTGAAGCCTTGTAATTTCAACAACATCATCACCGTCATAGCCGTAAATGAACGAAGTTTGGTTTTGACCTACTTTAGCCTCGGTTGTAAGGTCAAATACAGGGTCGCCGTAAACAACGCTGTAGCCGTAAATTGCAAGAACGGAAAAGCAAACAATGCCCACAACGCCAACAACCATAATCATACCAAGGAGAACTTTACCGACACTTGCAAAAAATTTTTGAGCAGGCGTTCTGTTTTGCTTAGCTTGCTGTTTTTTCATTTTCTTTTGTTTTTTTTGAGCAAGCTCTTTTTCGATATCACGACCACGCTGAATTTTCTTATTCTTTTTATCATCGCCTGATGAAACAGAATACGATGTCGGCACACTGTCGGCACTTTCTCTGGAAGTTTTATCTTCATTATATGCTTTTGTAGAATTACTCATAAAAGACTCTAATAAATCATCATAATCGTTTGAAGCCATATAAGTACCTCCGTCAAAAAATATAATTTATTATAATATAAAAATTAAAATAAATAAAGAAAAATTTGTAAACTTTTACAATCAACCAAGACGCTTTGCTCTTTTTTTGTTAATTGCAACAGCACGAGTTGAAACAACAATATCGTCGTATGTTTGTTTAGCCCTTACATAAGTCCAAAATTTTCTGTTGCATTTTGGGCATAAACCTGCGCCTTTGAATGTATTATTGGTAAATTCATACTTTTTTATAGGTTCTATTTTACCCGAGCATATAGGGCACAAAACATCGGTTTCATTAAGATTAAAACTGTCATATTTAGGAGTTTTAATAAAATACGGTTTAAAAACCAATCTTTCAAAAAATGACATATCACAAGTATGAATGTATTTTTTTATTTTTTCGCTGTCATAAACTTTTTCAAGACAAAAAGCCGTAATCATACAATCTTCAAGCGCACGGTGAAAATTGGTTGAATCTGTATCAACATTAAAAATTTGTGCACAATTTGACAAACTGATTTGGTTTGAACCGTCAATACCGTCAATAAAACTCATACAATATTTTTGAGCATCTGCATATTTTGTCATAAATTCAACATAAGTAGTATTCTCAAAATATTTATAATTTGCAACAAGAGTGTATAAATCACTCGTAGACCAGCTCAAAAAAAGCTTGTCCCCTTTTCCGCACCACTTTGAAAATTCATCAAAAGCAGATTCAAAGTCAATACCGAATTCATTAATTTCCTCTACAGTAATATGGGTAAGATTTTTAAATCTTGAGCCTAGTTTTTTAGATACCTGCGGTTTAATAAGCTGTTTAAAAGTGTCAACAACCTGAAAATTTTTGTCAAGTTTAACTGCGCCGATTTCGATAATCTCGTTCATTCCACGCTTTAGTTTATAGTTGTAAGCATTATTCCACTCTAAATCAAAAATAATAAAATTCATATTTTCCTCACAAAAAAATTAACCTTGCATTACGCAAGGTTAATCATTTTAATTCTTATCCTATAAAAAGAAAAACAAGGAATGCAGCAAGAACTATTACAAAGAATACAACAATCATCCATTTTGTGATTCTTTCAAGTTTAGCTTCAATCGTTCTGCCTTTTGACTTGCCGAGAAAAGTTTCAGCACCGCCGGCAATAGCACCGGAAAGATTCTGTGAACGACCTTCCTGCATAAGTACAACAACAGTAATTACGATTGAAAAAATAACCAATACTGCACCGAAAACATAATGATACCAGAGCATAATATCTCCCCCGTCTATATAAATTACTTATGAAGTATAACACACTTTGAGTAAGAATGCAAGTATTTTTTTATATTTTAAAAAGTGATTTGCTCGCCAACATCATTTTCACTCATAAGTGAACCTGCCGCCGGCAAATTTTTAGCTCGAAAACGCCAAGCTTTTTCAAACTCGCCTTCGTGATATATATGAAATGATGTCACTTTATGAGTTTTCTTGAGTTTCATTGCGGCAATACCTTGAGTATCTTTTGTGGTCTTAGGCAAAATAGCGCCCGTATTTACAAGAAGCATCCTTCCGCTTGAAGAACAGAGTACAATTTCGCAGTCTTCTTTAATATACATTGCCTGAACAAGCGGCGCTTTATTTGAATAAGCATTAATAAGCTTCTTTCTGTTAGTTTTGGTTGCATAAGAAGCCATATCAACCTTTGCAAGCTTACCGTTTTCAAATACAAAAATCATATAGCCGGTATATTCGCTGACAACAGCAGTATAAACTACTTGTTCTCCCTCAGCCATTTCAAGTTTACCCGGAACATATTCACCGAGAACAGAAGCCTTTGTATCGGCAAAATCATCAACCTTTGCCTTATAAACCTGACACTGATTTGTAAAGAAAAGAAGTTCATCTTTGTTTGAACATTCAATTTCAGGAAGAAGTGAGTCACCCTCTTTAATCTTCTGTTCACCACTCATGCGCAGATTTGCGGTTTTAATCTTTTTGAAATATCCGTGCTCCGTAATAAATAAAGTAACGGGATAATCTGCAACTTCAACCGTTTCTTCTTCAACGGTATCATCAACTTCATAAAGAATTTCACTCTTTCGTCCACCGTCATACTTTTTGGTAACTTCTTCAAGCTCTTTGATGATAATTTTCTTCATCTTATTTTTACTTGCAAGAATAGATTCAAGCTCAACTATATCTTCTTCAAGTTGCTCAATATCTTTAATTCTTTTTAAAATATATTCACGGTTTAAATGACGAAGTTTAATTTCAGCAACATATTCTGCCTGAATTTCGTCAATACCAAAGCCTATCATAAGGTTAGGAACAACCTCTGCTTCACTTTCGGTTTCACGAACAATTTTAATGGCTTTATCAATATCAAGAAGAATTTTTGAAAGGCCTTTTAACAAATGAAGTTGATTTTTCTTCTTATTAAGATTAAAAGTAATTCTTCTTCTTATACATTCAAGCCTGAAATCTACCCATTCAAGAAGAATATCACGAACTCCCAAAACCATAGGTCTGCCTTTAATAAGCACATTAAAGTTACAGCTAAATGAGTCTTGAAGCGGTGTTGACTTATAAAGTTTTGCCATAAATTTATCAGGGTCAACTCCACGCTTTAAATCAATAGTGATTTTCAAACCGGAAAGGTCGGTTTCGTCACGGATATCGCTGATTTCTTTAACCTTATTTGTTTTAACAAGTTCAATAACTTTATCAATTATAGCTTCACTTGTGGTAGTAGGCGGAATCTGTGTAATATCAATGCAGTTATATTTTTTATCATAACCGTACCTTGCACGAACCTTAACCGAGCCTCTGCCTGTTTTGTAAATTTTGTCAAGTTCAGCTTTATCGTAAAGAATGTAACCGCCACCGACAAAATCAGGTGCAAGAAGTGTATCGCTTACTTCATGGTCCGGGTTTTTCATCAAAGCTATTGTTGTGTCACATATTTCTTTTAGATTAAAAGAAGCTATTGACGAAGCCATACCTGCAGCAATACCGGTTGTTACATTACAAAGAATTGACGGAAATGTAACCGGCAAAAGCGTAGGCTCTTTCATAGTATTGTCGTAGTTGTCAACAAAATCTACAGTATCGCATTTAATATCGTCAAAAAGTTCGTGGCAAATAGGCGCAAGCTTAGCCTCTGTATAACGGGAAGCCGCATACATCATATTTTTACTGTAAGCTTTACCGAAATTACCTTTTGACTCGACATAAGGATAAAGCAAAGTTTCATTACCACGGGAAAGACGAATCATCGTTTCGTAAATAGCTGCGTCACCGTGGGGGTTAAGCTGCATTGTTCTGCCGACAATATTTGCACTTTTAATAGTACCGCCCTGCAAAAGACCCATATTATACATAGTATAAAGGAGCTTTCTGTGCGATGGTTTAAAGCCGTCAATTTGAGGAATTGCACGAGAAAGAATAATACTCATAGCGTAAGGCATAAAGTTATCGGTAAGAGTATTTGTTATAACCTCATCCTGAACAGAACCCGCACCCTTAATATGAACATTATCCGCAAGAGGCTGATTTTTCGTTTCGTCTTTATTTAATTTCCTTTTAGCCAAGACAATCTACCTCCTTAGCTTACATCTGCGGCATCAAGATAAAGATGACCGAAATCGGATATATATTCTTTTCTTCCCTCAAGATTATCACCCAAAAGCAAATCAAACATTTCAGATGTTTTTTGAGCATCGTCGGGTGTAACTTTGATAAGTCTTCTTGTTTTTGGATTCATAGTGGTCAAAGCCATCATTTCGGCTTCATTTTCACCAAGACCTTTTGAACGCTGAACGGTATACTTTTGGTCGCCGATTTCAGCTTTTATCTCGTCCATTTCCTTTTCGTTATAAGCAAAATAAGTCTGGTCTTTGCAAGTCACTTCATAAAGCGGAGATTCTGCAATATAGACCTTACCCGCCTCAATAATCTTAGGCATAAGCCTGTAAATCATAGTTAAAATAAGAGTACGAATATGAAAACCGTCAACATCGGCATCGGTACAAATAAGTATCTTTGACCAACGAAGATTATCCATATCAAATAATGATAAATCTTTTGCGGCTTTGCTTTTAACTTCAACACCGCAGCCGAGGACTTTAATTAAATCGGTAATAATTTCGCTCTTAAATATCTTGTCATAGTCAGACTTTAAGCAGTTCAATATTTTGCCTCGAACCGGCATGATAGCTTGAAATGAAGCGTCCCTTGCCTGCTTACATGCACCCAGAGCAGAGTCGCCCTCTACTATAAACACTTCTCTCTCGTTAACATCCTTTGAGCGACAATCAACAAACTTTTGAATACGGTTTGTCATATCCATTTTTGATTGAAGAGAAGTTTTAAGAGTTTTTCTTGTATTTTCAGCCTTAACTCTTGCACGCATATTGATAAGAACCTGATTACAAATCTTATCTGCGTCCATTTTATTTTCAATAAAGTATACTTCAAGCTGCTTTCGGAAGAAATCAGTCATAGCATCTTGAATAAATTTATTTGTTATAGACTTCTTGGTTTGATTTTCATAAGAAGTTTGGGTTGAAAACGAAGAAACAACAAATATAATACAGTCCTCAACATCCTGAATATTAATTTGACCGTCATTTTTTGCATATTTGTTATTCGCTTTAAGGTAAGCGTTAATTTGGTTAACAAATGCACTTTTAAATGCTTTTTCAGGTGCACCGCCGTGTTCAAGAAAGCTTGAATTATGAAAGTATTCTTTAAGCTGTTTTTTGAGTGAAAAGCAGATAGCCGCTTTGATTTTTAATTTATATTCAGGCAAGTCTTCCCTATCCTTACCTTTTCTTTCGCATTCCCAATATTGCGGAGTTGTGAAAGCGTCGTTACCTGCAATTTCCTTAACATAGTCCATAATGCCATCGTTATAGCAATATTCATATGTTTCAAACTTAGATGCACTTGTTTGGTCTTTTAAGACAAACTTAACGCCGTCATTAACAATAGCCTGCCTTTTAATAGTTTCCTGAAAATATTCAAGAGGTATATTAATATCGGTAAATACTTCCAAATCAGGCTTCCATTTAATGCGTGTTCCTGTATCTTTTTTATCATACTTTTCTTTATGGAGTCCGCCGACATTTTCGCCTTTTTCAAAGTGAAGTGTATATTTATATCCATCAGTGTGAATTTCAGCGTCCATATATTCCGAAGCATACTGGGTAGCACACAAGCCAAGACCGTTCAAACCGAGTGAAAACTCATAATTATCACTGCCGTTATCATACTTACCGCCTGCGTACATTTCGCAGAAAAGAAGCTCCCAGTTATATTTATCTTCATTTTTATTGTAATCTACAGGAATACCACGACCGAAGTCCTGAACCTCAACCGAACCGTCGAGAAAACGGGTAACGCAAATTTTGTTACCGTAACCCTCTCTTGCTTCATCGATTGAGTTAGACATAATCTCAAAAATCGAATGTTCGCAACCTTCAAGACCGTCAGAACCGAAAATAACAGCCGGTCTTAACCTAACCCTGTCAGCACCCTTTAACGATTTAATACTATCGTTACCGTATTCTTGTTTTTTTGCCAATACTATCCCTCCAAGTCGAAGTTCAAAATCTACAATATTATATACTATATCTTGTAGAAAAGTCAAGAATCAGTAAAAAAGAGTGGCAGTAATTGTACTGTCACCCTTTTTTACAAAATTATTCGTTATCTGCAAAGTTGTTTTCATCAACTTCAGTTGTTTCATTTTGCTCGGTTTCAACTGCTTGATTTTCAGAAGTTTCGCTTTTTTCTTCCTCAATCTTTTCTTCTTTAATGAAACCGTTTTCCATAAGTTGTTTAAACTCGTCACCGGTGATTTTTTCATCTTTAATAAGAGTCTCGGCAACAAGTTCAAGCTTATCATAATGAGTTTTAAGAATATCTTCGGTTTGAGCATAAGCTGTGCGCATCATCTTTTCAATCTGAGCGTCAATCTTAGCCGAAGTTGCCTCACTGTAATTATTAACATGACCGTAATCTTTACCAAGGAATACTTCGTTATTATCGTCGCTGTAAACAACAGGACCGAGTTCGTCACTCATACCATACTTAGAAACCATATCACGGCAAATTGAAGTAGCACGCTGAAGGTCATTAGAAGCACCGGTTGAAATGTCGTTGAGAGAAAGTGCTTCGGCAACACGACCGCCGAGAAGTGAAATTAAATCATTAAGCATATCTGCCTTTGAATTATAATTTTCTTCCTGCGGTGTATACCAAGTGTAGCCGCCCGCACCCATACCACGAGGAATAATTGAAATTTCCTTAACCGGGTCGTGACCTTCAATATAATATGAAGACACGGCATGACCGGCTTCATGATAAGCTGTAAGCTTTTTAGCCTTTTCACTGTATTTGTGCGATTTCTTTTCAGTACCCATTTCAACTCTTGAAGTAGCGTCACTGATTTCTTCCATAGTAAGAGCTTTTTTCTTACGCCTTACCGCAAGAAGAGCAGCTTCGTTCAAAAGGTTTTCAAGGTCAGCACCGGTAAAGCCAATTGTATCCTTTGCAACCTCTTTAAGGTCAACATCAGGTCCGAGAGGTTTATTGCGAGAATGAACTTTGAGTATATCTTCTCTGCCCTTTGCATCGGGTCTGTTGACTGTAATCTGCCTGTCAAATCTGCCCGGTCTTAAAAGAGCAGGGTCAAGAACATCGGGTCTGTTAGTAGCTGCAATAACAATAATACCGCTGTTTGTACCGAAACCGTCCATTTCAACAAGGAGCTGGTTAAGTGTTTGTTCTCTTTCATCATTACCGCCGCCGGTACCTGCGCCTCTGTGACGGCCTACGGCATCAATTTCATCAATAAATACGATGGCAGGTGCTTTTTTCTTAGCCTGCTCAAATAAATCTCTTACTCTTGAAGCACCGACACCTACATACATTTCAACAAAGTCCGAGCCGGAAATTGAAAGAAACGGAGCGCCGGCTTCACCTGCAACTGCTCTTGCAAGAAGGGTTTTACCTGTACCCGGAGGGCCTACAAGAAGTACACCTCTCGGGATTCTTGCACCGAGGTCGGTAAAACTCTGCGGATTTTTAAGGAATTCAACAAGTTCTTCAAGTTCTGCTTTTTCCTCGTCACAGCCTGCAACATCATTAAATGTAGTTTTGCGCTTTTCATCTTCAACAAGTGTTTTGGTCTTTATCTTGCCGAAACCGAGTGTTCGGTTAGTTTCGTTTGACATTGCTCCGCTCATTTTTCTAAACGCATAAATGCCAAGGCCGATAAGAACGATAAACATAAGAAGCGACGGCAGCATACTTACTATCCAAGTATTTGAAGTGCCTGCTTTGTAGTCATAAACAATCGGCTTATCAGGATGCTTTTCGTTATATTCTTTAACATCATCCCTAATGTCGTCAAGAAAATAAGCAACACTCGGCACCGAGTAGTTCTTTTCTTCCTTTGGCTTTGCAAAAGTTTTATAAACAAGATTGCCGCTTGAAAGGTCAAGACTGAATTCGGAAACTTCACCGTTTTTAAACATAGAAACGACCTGAGAATATTTTAAATCTGTTGAAGTTTGCTGATTTGCGAAGAAAACTACCGCACCGATAAGCAAAACAGGAATCAAAATATAAACAAGTATTGATTTCCAATTTTTTGACATATTATTCATTAATTAATCCTCCGAAGGAAGTTTGATAGAGTAAACTCTTTTAGTGCCTTTGTCAACTTTAACCCGTTCATCGGCACAAATACCGATAACGCCTATAATGCCGTCATCATCACAAACAATAATGGCATCATCTCTTTTTTCAATGGGAAAAGCAGTTTCGTTAAATAACTTTTTCAGTGTTTTTGTAACACCCCTGCCCGAAGGCTTAACCGTGTCGCCTGCTTTCCTTTTTCTGACAGTTACACTGCCGATAATTTTATCACAGTCACAATAAAAATCAATATTTTTGGCTTTAAATTCATTAATATTTAAAATTTCGGTTACGAATTCGCCGCAATCAGTGCATTTTTTCAAGTTCGCAAGCCTTAATTTGCCCTTTGCACTAACCGCAAAATTGTCACCGAGAAGTTGAACTTTACCGCTTGAATAGAGAAGTTTTTCAATTTCGTTTAAGTGAAAACAATCGATTTTAACACCGTTTTTTTCAAAATAAAGTTTAATAATTCTTTTTCTTACAGCTTCATCAAAATTAATTATTTTTAAAATATCGATACCGGAATCTGTAACAACACCGTCATAAACACTTAATACTTGATTTTCGATAAAGCTATTGTCTTTATTAATACTTGAAATAAAGTTTGTAATATTATTTTGATAATCGCTGTTAAGCTTTTCAAAAAGCGGCAAAATATTAAGCCTGATAAGATTTCTTGAATAAGTATCGTCAAAATTTGTACTGTCGATTCTGTATTCAATATTATTTTGTTTGCAATAAGTACGAATATCCGCCGATGATATCTCAATCAAAGGCCGAATTATTTTACCCCTTACCGGCGGAATGGAACAAGCGCCTTTTAAGCCTGTTCCTCTCGCAAGCCTGAAAATAAGAGTTTCAATATTATCCGTAAGATTATGCGCCGTTGCAATTTTATCACACTCAATCGTGTCAAAAAATTTATATCTTTCTTCTCTTGAAACTTCTTCAACACCTTTTCCAAATTTTTTTGCAAGTTTAGGGGCATCAATAGTTTTAAGGTAAAATTTTAAATTGTTTTTATTGCAAAAATTCTTAACAAACTCAGCGTCAGCTTTAGATTCATTACTGCGAATACCGTGTTCAATATGAGCCACGCAAATATCAAGCGAATATTTATCCTTAACACTCAGCAAGAAGCAAAGCAAAGCCATTGAATCTGCGCCGCCGGAAACAGCGACTAGTACCCTGTCGCCATTTGACAACATATTATATTTTTCTACTGTTTTTATTGCTTGATTATTCATAATTTGATTTGTCCACAGCTCTGAAACGAGTATATTCTTTATCGAATGTCAACTCGATAGAACCGGTAGCACCGTGACGGTTTTTGGCAACAATAAGTTCAGTTTTATTAGCGTCAATTTGGTCTTGCTTATCCTCATCGACCTCTGTGCTGTAATAAGCCTCACGGTAAAGGAAAAGAACGATATCGGCATCCTGCTCGATAGAACCCGATTCACGCAAGTCTGCAAGCTGAGGCTTATGGTTTTTGCCGTGACCCTCAGTACCTCTGGAAAGCTGAGCACAACATATAACAGGGATATTCAGGTCTTTAGCCATCATTTTTAAGCTTCTTGTAATTTCGGAAACTTCCTGAACTCTGTTTTCTTTTTTAGTAGCAGAAGAAATAAGACCCAAGTAGTCGATAATAATACAATCAACATTTCTCATTCTTCTTACTCTCGACTTAATTTCAGGAACGGTAATTGCAGAAGTATCATCAAGATAAAGTTCTATATCGTTATAATCTGCGGCAGCATTGCCAAGCCTTACCCATTCGGAATCGGTAAGCTCACCCGTTTTAAGCTTTTGTGATTCTACACCTGCCTGAGATGATAAAAGCCTTTCGGCAAGCTCAGTTTTCTGCATTTCGAGACTGAAAACGATGCACTTTTTCCTAGCGCCCATAGTAATATTTTGAGCAAGGTTGAGCGCAAAACTTGTTTTACCCATAGCAGGACGGGCACCGATAAGAATAAGATTACCCTTATTAAGACCCGTGAGCATTTTATCAAGCATACCGAAACCTGACGGAATACCCTTATATTTTTCTTTATCTTCGCCGGTAATTTGAGCAAGTTTTGTATACACATCATTTACAATAACTTCGCTTACTTTGGCAGGACCGTTAGACTCCCTGCCTTGACGGATATTGTAAATACTCTGCTCTGCATTTTCAAGTATGCTTTTAGCGTCTGCTTCACCGCTTGTGGCATCTTCAATAATCTTAGTTGAAAGGGATATAAGCTGACGAAGATAATATTGCTCTTTAACAATTTTTGCATAATATTCAACATTGGCTGTTGACGGAACGCTCTGCGCAAGCTGCAAAAGATAATCTCTGCCGCCTGCTTCGTCATATTTGCCGTCCTTTGCGAGTGCATCGGCAATTATAACCGGGTCAATAGCCTTAGAATTAGTATACATCAGCATCATACTGCTGAATATTGCATTATGCTGAGGAAGGTAGAAAGAATCTGCATTTATATGCTCAAGAACTTCCTCGATACACTCAGGCTTAATTAATATCGAACCTAAAACAGATTGCTCCGCTTCAAGGTTAAACGGCATATTAACCCCACTTGCAACATTTAATGTATCAGCCATAAATTAAGCCTCCGATACCTGAATAAATACCTTTGCACTGATGCCCTGATACACTTTAATTTCAGCCTGAACTGTACCGAATGCTTTAACATCGGGCATAACAATCTTTCTTTTATCTATATCAATTCCGAGTTCATCTTTAATTTTCTTTGAAACATCCTTAGAAGTTACAGAACCAAAAATTTTGCCGTTAGTTCCTGCTTTTGCGGTAAGCTTAAATGTTTTACCCTCAAGCTTTTCTGCATCTGCTGTAGCGGCTTTGATTTCTTCAGCTTTGTGGAATTTTTTAGAAGCTTCTTTGTTATTAAAATCATTCATTGCACTTGAATTAGCTTCAACTGCAAGTCCCTTTGGAAAAAGGAAATTTCTTGCATAGCCGTCGGAAGCGTTAACCAAATCGCCTTTTTTGCCAAGGCTCTTAACATCTTGCTTCAATATAACTTTCATATTCTTATCCTCCTTATATTTCCATTAAAATAGGTAAAATCATAGGTCTGCGCTTTGTCCTTTCATACATAAGGCGTGAAAGTTCATCCCTAAGTGATGATTTTACTGCATTCCAATCATGGAATTTGACATTATAATTTTCGTCAATAACTCTGCAAGCTAAATCTCTCGCACTGTTCATTAAGGCTTCATTTTCTCTAACATAAACGAAACCTCTTGAAACTAAATCAGGACCGCTTACAACCTGACCTGTTGAACTGTCAATAGTAGCAACAACAATAATAATACCGTCCATAGAAAGATGCTTTCTGTCATTAAGAACAATATTACCAACATCGCCTACACCGATACCGTCAACATAAACTTCACCCGACGGAACATTTTCAACAAGTTTAATTTTATCTTCACTAAGTTCGATTTTTTCACCAATACTTGCGATATAAATATTCTTTTTATCAATACCCATAGCTTCGCCAAGTTTAGCGTGCTTTTGAAGATGCTTTTGCTCGCCGTGAACAGGAATAAAATATTTAGGTTTAACAAGACCTATCATAAGTTTAAGTTCTTCCTGGCAAGCGTGACCCGAAACATGGACATCATACATTTTTTCATAAATAACTTCTACTCCGTGGCGCATAAGTTCGTTAACTACATTGCCAACCATTTTTTCATTGCCCGGAATCGGAGTAGCCGAGATAATTACATAGTCATTTGGCGAAAGAGTAACCTTTGTATGCGCACCGAAAGCAATTTTTGTAAGCGCTGACATAGGTTCACCCTGCGAACCGGTTGTAATAATAACAAGCTGGTCGTCGGAATAATTTTTAATTGTGTTAATATCAATAAGAATACCTTGAGGAATATTGAGATATCCGAGTTCACTTCCGACTTTAACAAGGTTTTCAAGGCTTCTGCCAACTACGGCAACCTTACGGTGACGGGCGGCAGCAACATCAATAATTTGCTGAACTCTGTGAATATTAGATGCAAATGTTGCAACAACAATTCTCTTTTTATTAGCTTTTCTGAAAAGGTTTTCAAAGCTGTCACCGACTGATTTTTCACTCGGTGTATAACCCGGACGCTCGGCATTTGTGGAGTCTGAAAGAAGAGCCAAAACACCCTTTCTGCCATATTCTGCAAAACGGCTTAAATCAATCATATCGCCGTCAACGGGAGTGGTGTCAATCTTAAAGTCACCGGTTTGGATAATAACACCTGCAGGGCAACGAATTGCAAGACCTACTGCGTCAGGAATAGAATGATTAACATGAATCATCTCTATATTAAATGAACCGAGCGTAATATTATCTCTCGGTTTGATTTCAACAAGCTTTGCAGAATTAAGAAGTCTGTGTTCTTCAAGTTTGCCCTTAATAAGACCGATTGTAAGTTTTGTTGCATAAATAGGTATATTAACCTTTTTAAGTAAATATGCAAGACCGCCGATATGGTCCTCGTGACCGTGGGTAATAATTACACCTTTAATTTTATCCGCATTTTTTTCAATATAAGAAAAATCGGGTATAACAAGGTCAACACCCGGTAATTCCGAATCAGGAAAAGCAAGACCGCAGTCAACAATAAACATATCGTTTTTATATTCATAAAGGGTCATATTCTTTCCTATTTCGTTAATTCCGCCCAAAAACGCAATTTTAACAGACTCTTTTGCCTGCGGCGGTATTTGAGCCTTTCTTTTATTAGTCTTACGATAAGTTACATATCGCTTTTTGGAATTCCGTTTTCCGTCAGCGACCTTACCGTAAGTTTTATTCAAATTTGCCATTAAAATTTTAACCTCCAAATATAAATATTTTTCCGAACAAATTATTCATTAGATATAATATATTATTAGACAAAGAATGTCAAGTAATCAAATGTTTATGAAAGTCAAAGTCTATATTGATTATTGACAAAAAGAATGATAAAATAAATAAAAATTTTAAAACGGTGAAAAATATGAAAAATGTTGAAATATATACAGACGGTGCTTGCTCCGGAAACCCCGGACCGGGCGGCTGGGCAGCAATACTTGTTTATAATAAAAAAGAAAAAGAGCTTGTAGGCGGAAGCAAAGAAACTACAAATAACAGAATGGAACTTTCAGCCGTTATTGAGGGACTCAAAGCGCTTAAAGAGCCTTGCGAAGTTTATCTTACTACAGATTCAAAATATGTATGTGACAGTGTAACAAAAGGTTGGGTATATTCTTGGCAAAAAAACGGATGGAAAAAAGCAGACAAAAAGCCTGCTTTGAATGTAGATTTGTGGGAGCAACTGTTGCCGCTTTTAAAAAAGCACAATGTCACTTTTAACTGGGTAAAAGGTCATAACGGTCATCCCTATAATGAACGCTGTGATGAACTTGCAGTAAATTTTTATAAAAATCTTTAAATATCGTCTTTGTGGAGAATTCCTATCCCCTCACCTAATTTACCGCCGCTTTGCATAAATGCTTTTGCACTTCTTTGCAAGGCGGTTTTTTCTTGATATTTTGACTTAAAAATTTGCCTTTTGCCAAATATTCTTTCTATCGCCTGCTTGTCATTATCAAATGAGCAAACCAAATCAAAGAGAGTTGAAAACTGTAAAATATTGCTTGAGCTGTCCATAAACTGCCAATTTTCACCATACAAAAGCCAGCTTTCGCAGAAAAAGAAATTATATTTATAATCAGGAAAAAACTTTGCAAAAAATTCTTTAGCCTCAATGAATGAATTTACGCAATCGGCATAAATCAGCTTTTCCCCTTGCGGAATATGAACATAAAGCATTTTTTCGCCTTTATCAAACGGCAACATACTGTAATCAAGTTTAATATCGTTACAAGTGTAAAGCTGAAACTGAAGTCTGCCGAGTTTAAAAAGCTCCGTATTCAAATGATTTTTTATCCAAGCTATGTTTTTCAAACCTTTATTTCCGTTATTTTCGCACCAAATAGAAATATCCTTCATAGTGGCAAAATAGATATCATCACTTATGCCCATTTTTTGATACTTAGGGTAGGTGTAATTTACTGAGTACAAAAGTGCTATGGCAAGCTTAGCTAAATCATTTTTTAAAAAAGCAGATTTAAAATTATCTTTACTGCATTTTTCACATAAAGAAATAAGCTTAGCCCTGTCTTTTTTGACAAGGCTAAGCACTTCGCTTTTTAATTTATTATTAAGTTTGATTTCATCAACTAATAAATTAATATCCATAATTATTGTTGCGGTTCTTCAGGCGCTTGGGTTTCTGCCGGTGCTTCGGTAGGAGCAGCTTCGGTAACTGCCGGCGCTGCGGTGGTTTCATACTTTGAGATTAAGCCGGATGATTCAATATAAGTAACATTATATTTCATATTGTATTTTGTGAGAAGCGGCAAAACTTCTTTATTTAAGAAATTACTGTCAGCATGCTCATCCTGAACCGTAAATGTTTTATTTTCATCCTGATACTTAATTTCACGCTCAAGAGCACCGATATCGTCAAGTTCGTTACCTTCATAAAAAAGATATGTACCTTTAACGGTGATTGTATCAGCAAAAGAATTAGGCACTTCGGTTGTATATGACTTTTTAGTTTCGCTTGTAGTTTGGTGTTGCGGCAATTTAATTGTACCGTTATTAAACATAACAGCAAGTACCACGATTAATGCAACTATTAAAACAGCCAAAACATACGGCCATTTTTTCTTTTTCTTCACCTTTTTAAATCTATGCCTTTCAAGGGTAGGCGCATCCGAATCTTCATCAATATGAGTTGTTTGCATTTCAACTTCAGTTTGAGCTTCCTGATATGAAGCGTCACTTTTTTTATGTACAACTAAAGGGCTGTCAAGCTTTTCTTCTTTAATTTCTTCTTCCACAGCTATACTCCTTTACCTTTTTTTAGAATTATAACATAATTTTCAATCATTTTCAATAACTATTGAATTTATCTTATTGAGTTGATATAATATAATTATAAATAAGATTCAATGGAGGAACTTATGAAAATATTAGCATTTGACATAGGCGGCACAAACATAAAGTATGCCCTTTGCAATGAAAATTTTGAACTTACCGACAGGCACACCGTACCTACAGAAGCGCAAAAAGGCGGTCAGGAACTTGTATTAAAAATAATTCGTATAATCGAAAGTTATAAAGATATTGACAGAATTGCAATTTCAACAGCAGGTCAGGTTGACAGCGAAAATGGTATTGTTGTTTATTCAACAGACAACATTCCTTACTATACCGGAATGATGGTCAAAAAAATCATTGAAAACAAAACCGGTATTCCAACCTTTGTTGAAAATGATGTTAATGCATTTGCACTCGGTGAAGCAAGATTCGGTGCAGGTAAAGGCAAGAGTGATTTCCTTACTCTTACATACGGCACGGGTATCGGCGGCGCATTATTTCTTAATAATAAACTTTATAAAGGCAGCACTTCTTCAGCCGGTGAATTCGGTCATATGATTACTCACGCAGGAGGAAAGCAGTGCACTTGCGGCGGTGAGGGCTGCTACGAATGTTATGCCTCTGCCAAAGCCCTTATTGAAGCAGTTAACAAAGCAAATTCAACCAACCTTAATGCCTTTGAAATATTTGAAAAAGAAAATTTCAGTAAGCCTGAAATAAGGTCGGTTATTGACAAATGGATAGATGAAATGATAATAGGTTTAATAAACATCATCTATATTTTCAACCCGCCTCTTATAGTTCTCGGCGGAGGAATTATGAACGAAGATTATGTTATAGACCTTATTGACAGAAAGATTTACAATCTTCTTATGGATAATTTCAAAGATGTTAATATTGTAAGGTCACAGCTCAGAAACGATGCTGCGCTCCTCGGAGTTTCTTACGAAGCTTCACAGCTTTAATAAAAATGACGGTGTATGATTTTGCATACACCGTTTTTTTATCCCAAATAATTAATTAAACCGATAACAAATAAATGAGCCGGGTAAAATATATAGAAAAACCATTTCATAAACTTGTTGATTTTTTCATTCTTTCCCCTACTTCCGTTATACATTGCAATAATAGGAATTGAAAGGATAACCCCCATTTGCAAAACACCGTAAACTTTGTCTATCGCAAAAAAATAAACCAAAGAATACAAGGCTACATAAAAAATCATCCAAGCCATTTGCTTTTTAAAATTGCCCCTGTTCGTTCCGATTGCCATGATACAAAGTGACGCAATACAACTCCAATCACTCGGGAGCGTTATAATACAAATTAATATCACTAATAAAACTTTACAAATTAATTTGATTTTTTTACTATCTGCAATTCTCAGCATTACAAGACCCCAGGCAAGCGACCACATAACACTTGTTTGGTTAAGAAAATCACCATAGTAAAACGGAATAAACGACTTAAAATCGACAAAAGCGTTTGATGCAAAAATATATGCAAAATGCGAAACAAACGCAAAAGCAAAAAGCCTGAAAGTATACTTATTTATATTTTTGGTATAATGATACCCTTCAGCAATAAAGTAGCACATTATTGGACAAGTGAGCCTACCGATTATGTGCATAAAAACAGGCAAAGGCGCAGTCGGATAGCCGTCAAACATCGCCCAAGCAATATGGTCAACAGTCATTGCGATTATTGCAACAAGCTTTAATTCATTAGAATTGAGTATTTTATATTTTTGCATATATGTTTCCTCTGATAATCAATATAGAACCATTATAACATACTCGTTAGAATTTGCATAAACTTTTAATATGATATGTTTTAAGAAAGGACACAACCGAAGTTATATTACAAAAAGAAAAAAGTTTACTTAAAAACGGTACTTTCACAATTTGAGAGTACCGCTTTATTCTAACTGTTAACTTTACTTTTCATATTTTCTTCAAAAAAAGTTTAAAGCGCCGTCAATAGCATCTTTTCCCGCCTTGTCAAAAGGCTCAAGAACACTGAAAACATGAGCTAAACTTTTGCCGTATTCTTCTCCGTAATTTGCAAGTTCGCACTCAACACCGTTTTTATCTAAGAGTTCATAAAGCCTGAGCGTTTGTTTTTGAGCCAAAGTATCACCGCTGCTTGTGATAAGATATGTAGGAGGCATATTATCTGCATAAGACAATATTTCATCAAAGTCCATATAATTATAAGTTTCGCTGTTTTTATAATCTTTGCCCCAAAGTGGTTTTGTATAAAGGCTGAATAAACCTGCAGATTTCATAAATGCTACCGGAGAAGTTAAAACAAGTGTATTAATGTTAAGTTTTGCATCAACTGTATTAAAAACATTTCTAAGTTCACTGCTTTGCAAAAGAACAGTTGCATATGCCGAAAGCATACCACCGGCAGAATCGCCCGTAAGCATAATATTATCACTGTCGCAAGGGTAGTCGTTTATATTTTCGCTTATCCATTTCAGCGCAGACATAACATCTTTAATTTGCTCGTTAACATTAACATCAGGTACTAAACGGTAGCTGATATTAAACACAACATACCCCCTATCGCAAAGTGAACGGCAATAGTTTTCATTCAAATCTTTAGTTGCGTACATCCAACCGCCGCCGTGAATATCAATAATCACCGGCAATTTTTGATTTTTTCCGATATTTTCAGGATACATAATATCAAGTGTATGATAAAGATTATTATCATCAAGATAGTTGATATCCTTAATTATTTCAATATTTTTCGGTGGTTTTTGTTTTGCGTGCTTCTTTTTGTCACCACTGTCACAAAATCGCCAAACCATTTGCATTATTTTAACCACAGGGTTTTTGATTATGCCTTTTCCGCTTTCATCCGAGTAATTAACGCTGTCCGATTTAAGCATTGAACCGACATATATAACATTTTTATCATCGTCATATTTAGGCAAAGTGGTCAAATTAACAAAAGCTATTGCAATTATAATAATCGCAACAACAACTATTAGCACAATTTTCAAAATATTAACCTTCTTGCTTTTTATTTTATCTTTAGTTTTCATAATATCTCCTCGACATTTAATAATAAAATATTACAATAATATGCTTAAAATGTCAATTATTACTAATATAATAAATAAAGCGAAGCAATGCTCCGCTTAAAATATCTACAAATTTAAATTTGAAAATTTATTATTAACGCTTTATCGCAACTGCGAATAGCAAGAATGCTTTTTAAATAATTTTTGTACTTAACAGTGTGTTATATACAACTTTTGCAAGAACTTTGTGACCCTCTTTTGTTAAATGTTCCTGGTCAGTATCACTCGGCGAAACATAGTCAGAGGCAGAAATTATATTGGCACCCCTACATTTTGCAACCTTTTCATATTCACCGAAAAGTTGCCGTGAAACCTCAACGGAATTCGTATCAAATTCGGGATCGTATTCCTCTTTCCACACTTCATTTCCGAGAAATATGGGTGAAATCACCAATATTTTATCGGCAGAAATATATTTTGAAAGTTCATCCACACACAAACCGAGTCCCTTGGCGATTTTGTATGCATTTGAATTATAATATGACTTGCAGTCATTAGTTCCGAGCATTATAACGGCACCGTCAATCGGATAACTTGATTCAAGAATTTCAGGAAGTGATTTAAGTCCGTTACGATTTTTACGATAAGCGTCATCGTAAATAGTAGTTCTGCCGCATAAGCCTTCTTCCAAAACTCTGATATCGCTTTGCTTTAACATTTCCTGAAGTATACTCGTCCACCTTTCACCCCACGGATACCTGTCATTCGTTTTTGGAATCAAACCCCAAGTATTTGAATCTCCGAAGCATAATAACTGTTTCAAATAATCACCTAAATTCTGTAGTAAATTAAACTTATAAGTGAATTATAAAACATAATGCCTATGTTGTCAATAGGCTTTTAGGTATTTATTCAATATTCGGTTTTCATTGAGTAATTTAGTTTAAATTGTTTATCGTACTATTTATAGAACTTTAATAAGAATTTAAAAGGAGACAGTCCGTTTTAAACTGTCTCCCGTATATTGATTATTTAATTAATCCGCTTTCTTTCAAAAGCAGTTCCACATCTGTACCTTTTACTTTTTTCAGCACTGTTTTGAGCAGGAATTTTTCCTTAAACGAAAGAGGTGCTTCGTCAATCGGTTTTTTGTCTATAGCATAATAGCAAGCACGCAAAAGCTCTCTCACATCGTATTTACTGCCCCAAACTTCAGGTACGCCACGGTCAACATCAAGAAGTGTATACACGCTTTCCATACCTGTTCTGATTGAGTATTCGGTTGTGAAAATTGTATCTCTCGGTGTTTCTGCAAACTGACCGATGAATGCAAAGTTAACTGCTCCGTCAGGCACAACCTTTGGTCTGTCGCTCTCTTTTCTAGGCTGGAAGAAAGCGTTGATATATGGCATATAGCAAGTGGTTGTGTTGCAGGCATTTTTTGCAAGGTCATCAATTTTCTTTTCGTCAATGCCGATGTGATAAAGCCATTCACGGCAAATTTCTTCGCCCGTGCAATTTCTGATAGCTTTTTTAACATAATTGCCCTCTTTGTTTGTGTTAAGAGCATAAAGCCAAACAAGAACGGTGTTTTTGTCCTGTGCTTTAAATTGAGGCTGACGGTTAATTGTCCAAGAAAGATACCAATTTTCCGTGCTGTCTTTAACAGTTACGATACCGCCGGTTGTTACTTTGCCCTCACGAGGGTCACGCTTGCAAACATTGATGATGTGCTGAATTATCTCTTCATCAGATGTTTGAACAGTTGCACTCATCCAGTTTGTTGCTTCAACATCATTGCAAAATGCGTCAGGATTACCATATTCACCGTGTTTAGCTTGCTTTGCAATGTTTTTCCACATATCCCAAGATTCACCGCAGCCGTTTTTGATACCTGACAAATCGGGAGCAGTATTTTGGTCACCATAGCAAGATGTGTCTGTGCAACAACCGTTTGTGATAAATACAAGGTCATCCTCAATCAAATCAATGCTTTGCTCTTTGCCGTCTTTAACATAGATAATTTGCTTTGCAATCTTTTTGCTGCCCTTGTCTTCAATCACAACATTTTTGACATCCATACCAAATTCGATTTTAACCCCGTGTGATTCAAGATATTTTACAAGTGGCAAAATCATACTTTCGTATTGATTGGATTTGGTAAAACGAAGTGCGCTGAAATCAGGTAAGCCGTCAATATGATGAACATAACGGCACAAATATCTTTTCATTTCAAGAGCGCTTGACCAACGCTGAAAAGCAAACATAGTTTGCCAATAAAGCCAGAAATTTGTTGACCAGAATGAATCAGGCAAAACATCCGAAATTTTTTTGCCCTCAAGCTCTTTTTCAGGTGTGATGAAAAGAGTTGAAAGTGCCATTGCAGATTCTTTGTCAAGTTTAAACTTTTTGTCGGTGTGGGCATCCTGACCTCTATTGATTGACGCACGGCAAAGAGAATAGTTAGGGTCGTGTTTGTTAAGCCAATAGTATTCATCGAGCACAGATACGCCCAGTGTTTCTATTGACGGCACATCTCTGAACATATCCCACATAACTTCAAAATGGTTGTCCATTTCTCTGCCGCCACGCATATAGAAGCCTTTTGTTACATCTTTTTTGCCGTCACAGCTACCGCCTGCCAGCTCAAGTTTTTCGAGCAAGTGAATATGCTCGCCCTTCATTTGTCCGTCACGAACAAGATAGAATGCTGCGGCAAGTCCTGCCAAACCTGTACCGATAATATAAGCAGATTTTTTGTCAACATCCTTTGGCTTTTCCGGATGTGCAAATGCTTCATAAGTTCCTGATGAATAATACATAACAAAACCTCCTAAATTATTTTGTAATTTCATTATATTATATCCAAATATTTTTAACAATAATCAAAAAAAGCACCGTGATAAGAATTTTATCACAGTGCAAAAATTGTAGTTTTTTTAATCATTCTTGTGGTTTTGATAAATTAAAGCGTTTTAAAGCCGAGCTTATGTCACCGTCTAAAACGAGTGCAAGTCTTTCAACCAAATCTTCAGGCTTTTCTTTCATATCATCTTTAACCCAATCAAGCATAATGCCGACAAAGCAATAAGAATAAATTTGAGCAATGAATTTCTTGTCCTCTTCACGAACGCTTATGTTTACAGACTCTTCCTCAACAACACCCAAAAGCAAGTCGTCTGCAAGCGGTTTGAGATATTTTTCAACTTGCGCCTTATCAACGCAGTTATAAACATTGACGATGAATGGCTTGTTTTCCTTTACGGCATAAAGTAGCGAAACAAGTCCTTGTTGCCAAGTGTCGTGTGTTTTTTGGTTTTCGATAGCCTTTTTTGCGTCTTCAAGGCACGCCCACTCAATAAGGTCATAAATATCCTGAAAATGATAGTAAAAAGTCATTCGGTTTATTCCGCAGTCTTCTGCAATATCATTTATGGTTATCTTGTTCAACGACTTCTTTAAAAGCAAATTTTTAAGCGAAGCCTCAAGCGCCCTTTTTGTAACCTGCGACATACTCATCACTCCGTATTATTTATATAGTTAAGTTTAACATAATAAAATAGAATCTTCAAGAAAAATGTTAGATATTAATACTTCCCTCTGCAATAATGAGTAACAAATAATAGTAATGCCATTTCTGTAATGATTTATAATTTAATGATTAAAACTCATTGACAATTATTTTTGACAATGCTATACTTCATATGTTCGCTCAGTGAGCGATTGTTCAGTAAAACAAAAGCCGAACAGGTGCGGACTGAGATATCTGTATCTTGTTTGGCTTTTTGAACATATAATTGTTTTGTGATGCGATTTTCAGAAAACGGAGTAGAAAATAACTCAATCAAATTTCAGGAGAATATAAAAGTGACAAAGGACGAATATTTAATAACAGATTCGCCACTCAAGGCGTTGACTGTTTTTGCAATGCCAATGATTTTAGGCAGCTTTTTTCAACAAGTATATAATATGGCTGATTCAATCATCGTCGGCCAATTTGTCGGTTCTTCTGCACTAGCAGCCGTCGGAGCCTGTGCTGCACTAACAAATGTTTTTATTTGCATAGCACTTGGTGCAGGCGTAGGCGCCGGTGTACTGGTCAGCCGTTATTTTGGCGCTCAAAATTATGGTAAAATGAAAACAATCGTTTCTACTTCATTAATCAGTTTTTTGCTTTTAAGTATATTTCTCGGTGTGTTTGGATTATGCAGTTCTCATTGGATGATGAGCATACTGCAAACACCGGCAGATATAATGGAAGAAGCAGTGCTGTATTTGCGCATTTATTTTGCAGGCTTTCCGTTTTTATTTATGTATAATATTCTGTCAACTATGTTTACTTCCATCGGTGAATCGAAAATTCCGTTATGGCTTTTAATATTTTCATCAGTTTTGAACATAATTATGGACCTTTGGATGGTAGGCGGTCTTAAACTCGGTGTATTTGGTGCGGCTCTTGCCACTCTTATTGCGCAGGGCATCTCTGCCGTACTTTCCCTATTGATTTTTCTTTATCGTATGCGAAAATACGCAAGCCCGTTTTCTTGGTTTGACAAAAGAGAACTGAGTTCCATGCTAAAAATTGCTGTTCCGTCTGTTCTTCAACAATCAACAGTATCAATCGGTATGATGATTGTGCAAGCGGTTGTAAATCCTTTCGGCACTCAGGCACTCGCAGGCTATGCGGCAACGATGAGAGTTGAAAATGTTTTTTCACTGATATTTGTATCTATCGGGAATGCTGTGTCACCCTTTGTTTCACAAAATCTCGGTGCCGGAAAAATCAGCCGCATTAAGAAAGGTTACCGTGCCGCATTACTGTTGGATGTATGCTTTGCCGTTCTTGCATTTGTAATCATCGAAACAATGCACACTCAAATTTCTTCGCTTTTCTTAGGAAAAGACGGAACGACTTTAGCATATCAAGTTTCCGGTGATTATATGAAATGGCTTGGCTACTTTTTCATATTTATGGGCATAAAAATGGCAACAGACGGCGTGCTTCGTGGGCTTGGAAATATGCGTCCTTTTCTAATTGCGAATATGGTCAACCTTGCAATTCGATTGTCCGTAGCATTGATTTTTGCACCGCATTTCGGTATTGCCTTTGTTTGGCTTGCTGTACCGGCTGGCTGGCTTGCCAACTTTTTAATTTCCTATGCGGCGCTAAGAAAATCTTGGCCCGAGGATGTATTAGCTTAGAAATATTTATCTTATCCAGCAAAACAGGTTTGCTCCAAAATTAATATAAAAGATTGAGTTAACTCTTCGGCAAAAACAGAGCGAAAAGCACGCTTTCAGTTAAGCCGCGTGTTAAAATACAGTCCCCCTAAAATTCCGCATAAAAACAGCACTTTCAGGATTTGAAAGTGCTGTTCGTTTTTGTCTTTATAGTTTTTGCTGAAAATTGATGCTTTTTTGATGCTCTTGAAAATTGAGAAGTATCATAACTCAAATATAATGCACCCCACTATAAAAGGCAGTGACAAATAATAGTAAAGCCCTTTCGGTATGAATCTTATAATTCTTCAGCCTTGAAACTTATTTTAGGCATTTTATCGATATTTTCAAGTGCCATATTGCACCTCTAAAACTAAAATTTCTCATAAGATTTATGTGTTTATTATAACATTTTTTGATTAAGATTCAACTTAATGATTAGTATAAGCACTCAACTTATTAAACAAATTTATGAGCAGAAGCAAAACAGGTTTGCCCAAACTTCAGGGCAAATCTGTTTTGATGAATAAAAATGTTCATTTATAGTTATCATAAAACATAATTGAAATAGTTTTTCTTTACTGTGCATACTTCTTGAAATTCTCTGCTTGCTCAAGAACTTCCTTGTAAACATCATCAATGGTTGCTGGCGGGTAGCCGAACTCATCAAGCAGCAATATCAAATCCACTTGCAAGTTTGCCTTAATATCATCACGGGCAGACCAATCGGTATAACGTGATTTATCGTCAACAATCAGCTTTATCCTCTTGGATAATTCAATCATTTTATCGTCCGGATATTCAAACTCAAATTTCTTGGAAACTGCTTTCAAAATATCATAGAAAGCCTTTTCTTCATAATCTATTCCCATATTCTTGAAGGAGTTTTTTTCTGTTTTCAGCTCAGACAACAACTGTGCAAGCTGCTCCGCAACATCATCAAGGACTTCGTTGGCATACGCTTCATCACGACGTCGGTTATTATACTCATCAACAACTTTCTTGAGTCTGTCAGCAAATTCCACACCCATAATCTTATTAACTTTCTTATACTCGTCAATCGCCTGAGAAAGAAGTCTTTGAAGTATCTTGATTTTCGTATTCGGCAACTGAATAGCATTTATCTTATCCATATATTCATCGCTAAAAATATCTACCGATATATGCTTTCCGGTTTCAAATAATTCTTCAATTCCATCGGACTGAATCGCACCTTCCAGCATTTCTCTTACATGGGCATTCATCTGGGCAATATCAGGTGCATCGCCCTTTGTTAGCTTAAAGAGAATGGAGCGAACAGCACAATAGAAATGGATATAATCCTTATCGAGATCAGAAATTTTATCGCTGGAACTGCAAAGATTAAACGCCTGTTTCATTCGCTTCACAGCAGCCATAAATCTGGTTTCTAATTCCTCAGAGAGCTGAACATACTCAACTGCTCTATTCAAACAATTCAGCTGTTCCTTTGGAGTTCCATTAAAATAATCATTGCTGTTAAAGTTGTGGAACATCTGTCCCAAAACTTCAAGCTGATCCTTAACAATAACGACCATACAAGAGTAGGAATACTCCTGTGTGGTCGTTTTCTTATGCTCAAGTACCGAGGCGGTAGGAGAGAAACTAATAGCCTCTAATCGCACTAACTATTGAATCCGTATTCCATTTCACGATTTTATCAGCAGCATTTTTAACAACAATAGATGTTCTTTCAGAACCCCATGGCTCAATAGCAATTATTTTCTTGTTCATTGATCTTGCAAGCTCAATTTCAATGTTTATCCATTTGCTATATGTAGAGTAAACACCTGCCATTATAAGCACACAACTCGCCGGTTGCATTTGCCTTCTAATGGCTTCTTTTAGCTGATATGTATTTGGAGCATTGTGAATTGGATCGTTCTTTGGTACAGAATAATCACGATAATCAAAATATGGCTTCGCTCTAAGCATATTCGTTAATTTGTCATATGCATCACCATATGTCCATGAGTGGCTAATAAATAAATTGTAAGTCATTGTGTTCCTCCTTGTGTACGGAATTTAATAGCAACGATAGTGATTATTGCTATTAAATATAATACAATAAATATTATTGGAAGCGTTTTTTCCAATTTAGTACTATCTTTGTATTTTTTATTTCTTTCTAATTTCTTCCATTCGTCGTTGAATGGCTTAACAGGTAACTTCTTCTCAATTTCGTTGATTACATTGAATTTCTCTGCATTAAGTAATTTGTAATTGTGAATGAATAATAACCATATAACACAAACAACTATTCCTGCAGCAAGGATAAATAATGATTTTATGTCCCAGTTAATTGAAACAGCTGCTATAATAGCTAAATTCAATGTTACAAAAATGTTGTTCATCGTATCTCTTCGTTGACTAACTGAATTTGCCATTTCAACACAAGTTTGCCATTGTGCTAATACGATTTCTGTTTTATCATCTGTTGTTTTCAATAACATCCCTCCTCATGCTTTGTAAGCATACTAAGAAGTGTAATATGTGTCCGACCACTTGCAGAAACACACTCAAGTCACTCGAAGAAAAAGGTTACATAGATATCACTCAAAGATTTTTTGAAAACGCACAGCAAAGTAATATCTACACAGTTCATCAAATATAGTGTACCCCACTGTAAGAGTTGATGACAAATAATCTAAAAGCCTAAAATCGAAAAAAACAGCGGTTTTTCTTTTGAGTTTTTTGAATTGATTTTTGATGCAGTTTTGAATGAAATTTCGGCTCTTTTGAGTCGATTTTGAAGCAGATTTCAAGCCGTCGATTTTAAAGCAGGATAAAGGGGTATGATTTTCGGGCGTTG
>OIYY01000188.1_pt1 | contig 48136 bp, 29 predicted proteins | sample 1588341 | NCBI WGS metagenome assembly OIYY01 (sample SAMN03283287) | human gut metagenome | biome: human-associated habitat; material: feces | host: Homo sapiens | place: Peru | collected 2012 | reverse complement strand
AACGTTATACATTGAAATTATCTCACTTAGAACAACTTGAAAAATTGGCAGGAAAAGAGACTATGGATTACAGTGGTGTGATTACAGTTGCAATTCCTAAAGATAAATTAGTAGATACTTCAAATAATAAGAATAATGCAGTTACTATTACTTCTGGTATAGAGGTTAAAGGTGAACCTGTTACAGGTGATGGAACTGTAGTAGACGTTGTAGACCCAATATGGGAAAGAGTAAGCTCATCAGCAAGTGCAGCAGATCAAACGGCTACAATTACTGTAAAAGGAACAGATAAATATTTTGCAAACAGTAATTTAACATCAGATAAGATAAAAGTACTTGCAAATGGACAAGAAATTTCATCAAATGTTTCAGTAAATGTTGGAACAGCAACACCAGTATATGCATCAAATGGAACAACAAGAATTGGTGATCAATACACAATAACAGTTAGTGGTTCAGGATTACCTAAAGATACTAACCAAATTAAAGTTCGAATCCAACCTGACACAATAACTGATAATTCAGGAAATACTAATAAGGTAACAGATTTACTTGTATATAATGCATTAATAAAAACAGATACAGAAACAGAATCTGTAAGTGAGACAGAGACAGCATCAGAAGCAGCAACAGAATAATTGCAGAAATTATAAAGTGACAAGAACATAGAGAAGCAGAAAATTTATTTTTCTGCTTCTTTTCTATCACATAGATACAGGAGTATGGAATGAAAGACAATATCGTATTAATCGGAATGCCGGGCGTAGGAAAAAGTACCGTAGGTGTCGTATTGGCGAAGGCATTAGGCTATAATTTTGTGGATGCAGATTTAGTCATCCAGCAGCAGACTGGAAAGCTTTTGTGTGAGCTGATTGCAGAGCATGGAACAGAAGGTTTCCTTGAGATTGAGGATGAGGTAAACAGCAGCATAGAAGGACATAAAGCAGTCATTGCCACAGGAGGCAGTGCAGTATATTGTGCAAAAGCCATGGAGCATTATAAAGAAATTGCAACCGTACTTTATCTGAGCGTATCTTATGAGACATTAGAAGAGCGTCTTGGTGATTTGAAAAACCGCGGTGTAGTATTAAAAGATGGACAGACCCTGAAAGATTTGTATGATGAGAGAACTGCGTATTATGAAAAATATGCGGATATCACCGTAAGTGAAGAGGGATTGTCTATTCGTGAAACAATCGATGTGGTAAAAGAAAAACTCGGGATGGAATAAAAGATGCAGATACCAGGGAATGCACAGGAACCTGTGAAGATGCAGGAATCAGATAAAATGCAGAAGTCAGATAAGATGCAGGAACAGAAAAAGAAATCAACAACTTTAAATAGAATTGGAAGAGTCGATAAAAAGATTTGTATCCGCATGTGGGCGGCAGGCATATTTTTCATCTGTCTGGTACTGGTGGTACTTTTGCAGAAATTTTCATTGGGACAGAATTATTTTGTGGTAACCGTAAATAATAAAGAGGTAGGCTGTGTCAGCAGCAAGACAGATGTGGAAAAGGCAGTACATGAAAGCCGGCGGCAGATAGCAAAAGAGAGTGAAGGCTATCTGATGCAGGAGATTTCTTATGAGACAACAGAAAGCCATAAGCCATTTCAGAAGCTGTTAAGTGAAACTGCATTAAAAGAAAAGATTACAAAGGAGCTTAAGAAAGACAATTCCGGAGAAATCTTTGCATATACGGTAAGTGCCGGTGAAAACCAGCTTTCTTTTGCAACTTTAGATGAAGTAGAAACGTTTTTAGGACGTTTGAAGGAAGAACAGGATACGGACAATCGGTTTGAGATAGAGTTCAAAAAGGAAACGGATCATCAGGAGGGAATGCTTCTTGCAAACTTAAAAGAAACAGGTGATTCAGAAAAAACAGAAGATTCTGCGGATGCCGGTATTGTGCAGCAGCTTGGAACCTATCTTTCCGATGCACAGGAGAATCCCGGGGAAAATAATTATGAAACCGGAATTCTTTCGATGGAATTTGCACAGGATGTGGAAGTGTTCACCAATCTGGTAGCAGCGGACACTCTGACGGATATAGATGCCGCGGTGGAAGAAGTAACAAAAGAGAAAGAAACGAATAAAATATATGAGATACAGCCGGGAGACTGCCTGTCGGTTATTGCACAGGAGCATGATACATCGGTGGCAGCAATTATAGCACTCAATGGATTGTCCGGGGAAGATGCAGTAATCAGTGCCGGTGAAGAACTGATTCTGTCGGTGCCTCAGCCGGACATCAGCTTACGAATCAGCGAGGGTGTTGTATACGAGGAAGATTATACGGCGGATCCGCAAATCGTACCGAATGATTCCTGGTATACGACAGATGAAGTGGTGATTGCAGAAGGAACTACCGGACATCGCGAGGTTAATATGGTGGTGACAACAGAGAACGGAATCGAGACGGAGCGGAGTATGATTCACCAGACCATACTGACAGAGTCAACGCCGGCAGTTATTGAACGTGGAACCAAGATACCACCAACTTATATTAAACCGCTGATTGGCGGAAGAGTTTCTTCCGGTTTTGGAAGAAGATGGGGCAGAATGCATAAAGGAATTGACTGGGCATGTCCGACCGGAACCAGGGTATTTGCATCCAGCAATGGTGTAGTAGTCAGTGCCGGTTATGTTTCCGGATATGGCAACTGTGTCTTGATCAGCCATCCGGATGGAAGAATGACACGATATGCGCATAACAGTAAATTACTGGTAAAAGCAGGGCAGAACGTATCGCAGGGTGAAGTAATCGCATTAAGCGGAAGTACGGGACGTTCTACAGGTCCGCATGTGCATTTTGAGATATTAATTAATGGTTCCCAGGTAAATCCGGTGAACTATCTGAATTAATTTCGATTTACAAGTCGGTGAATATATAATATAATAATACTATTGTAGATAATTCTTTTGAGGTACGAGAAACACTTGACAAAAGAGGAAATAAGTTACTATAATATTTTGTTTGCAATTTTGTAGGGAATCTAAGCATAGAGGTGCGAGATGGAACAGTATGTGATTAAAGGTGGAAATCCTTTGGTTGGCGAAGTTGAGATTGGTGGAGCTAAGAATGCTGCACTGGGAATTCTTGCGGCAGCAATTATGACGGATGAGACCGTAACAATAGATAATTTACCAAACGTTCGTGATATTAACGTATTATTAAGTGCCATGGAGGGAATTGGTGCTAAGATAGAACGTCTTGGAGAACATAAGGTAAAGATTAACGGTTCACTGATACATGACTTGAGCGTGGACTATGAATATATTAATAAAATCAGAGCTTCTTACTATCTGTTAGGAGCATTACTTGGTAAATATAAGAAAGCAGAAGTAGCTTTTCCGGGTGGCTGTGCAATCGGAACCCGTCCGATTGACCTTCATCTGAAAGGTTTTCGTGCGTTAGGAGCCGATGTTGATATTCAGCATGGGTTAATTTCTGCTACTGCAGAGCATCTGGTGGGAAACCATATTTATTTAGATAAAGTTTCTGTAGGAGCAACCATCAACATTATGATGGCGGCATCCATGGCAGAGGGAAAGACTATTATTGAAAATGCAGCTAAGGAGCCACATGTCGTAGATGTAGCAAACTTCTTAAACAGCATGGGAGCAAATATCCGCGGTGCAGGAACAGATGTCATCCGTATTGTGGGTGTAGAGAAGCTTCATAAAACAGAATATTCTATTATTCCAGATCAGATTGAAGCAGGAACTTTTATGTTTGCAGCGGCTGCAACCAAAGGTGATGTAACTGTTAAAAATGTTATTCCGAAGCATTTAGAGGCAACCACAGCAAAATTAATTGAAATTGGTTGTGAAGTGGAAGAATTTGATGATGCAGTACGTGTGGTATCCAGCAAGCCATTGCATCATACCCAGGTAACTACTTTACCGTATCCTGGCTTCCCAACAGATATGCAGCCACAGATGTCGGTGCTTTTAGCATTAGCAGAAGGAACAAGTACCGTAACAGAGAGTATTTTTGAAAACCGTTTCAAATATGTAGATGAACTTACCCGTATGGGTGCACAGGTGAAAGTAGAGAGCAATATTGCAATTATTACCGGTGTTGAAAAATACACAGGTGCAAGAGTCAGTGCTCCGGATTTAAGAGCAGGTGCAGCTCTTGTAATTGCAGGTCTTGCAGCAGAAGGCATCACCATTGTAGATGATATTTATTATATTGAACGTGGATATGAACATTTTGAAGAGAAATTAGCTTCCCTTGGTGCAATGATTGAAAAGGTAAGCTCCGAGAAAGAAATCCAGAAATTCACATTGAAAGTATCATAACCAAAAAAAGATATCTGGTAAATATGCTACAAATGAGGCATAGTTATCAGATATTTTTTATACTTTACAGGAAATTGCTTTCCTGTAAAGTAAAAAACACTCCGCGAGGATGCGCACTGCGGCGTATAAGGCAGATGTCGCAAGCGACCGCCGCAGGCGCTAGAATGTGCCAAGGCACATTCTTTTTATATGATTGCTTTGATATATAAAGGACTCTTCTCAAGGTCGATACAGGCTCCATCATCTAACTGAACCAGTGGCTTGGAAAGACGACGATGATTCAATAAAACAATGCGGGCTGAAGTACCATCACTTAACATAACCCGGTTGTTCTGGTATGCATTGGCAATATTCTCTAAGAAGGTCAGAATATACTTTGGCTTATATTTCTGCAGACCATCTTTTTCAAATTCGGCAATTACCTCAAACGGACAAAGGGGAGCACGATAGGAGCGTGCTGCTGTCATGGCATCGTAAACATCGGCAATTGCAATGATGAGTGCATAGTCATCGATTTCTTCCATGGTAAGCCCCATTGGATAACCGGAACCATCACAACGTTCATGGTGCATGAGAGCTGCCTTTTTAATATGGGAATTTAATGGCTGGGATTTTAAAATATCATAGCCATATTTCGGATGATTACGAATCATCTGGAATTCTTCATCGGTTAATTTACCATCTTTATTTAAGACCTCATCCGGAATTTTTGTCTTACCGATGTCATGAAGCAGACCGGCAAGGGTGAGAGTGTCTAATTCTTCATTGGAAAAATGCAGCCATTTTCCGATAATACGGGAGATGATGGCAACATTCAGACTGTGTGCATAGGTACTGTCGTTGACCTGACGCATATTATGTAACATATCAAAGACATCCAGAGTGGTCTGCTTTGGACCTACTAAAGAAATGGTCTTTGATAAAAGTTCTTCTTTGTTTACGGTTCCTCCATCGGAAAGATAAGCATCAAAACAGTTCTTTAAATCCTGGGAACGCAGGGTAAAATCCACCTGAAAACGCTGGAATTCTGGAGAACTTTTGAGCTTCTGTGAGTAAGAAGCATCAGAAACCGGACTTGGTGCAGAAACCGGGCTTTTGGCAGGAAAATATGCCGGATCTTTTGGCGTTTCCATTGGAGCAGCGGCCTGTTTGTCTTCTGTAATCTGCACACTGGCGATGCCGTAAAATTCCAGTCTGGAAATCAGGGTGCGCGTAAGTTCTACATTCGGATTAATAATAAGCTGTCCACGCTTGGTGCGGACAGGAGTTGCTGTAACCATACCTGGTAACAAATTTTTTGTCTGATATTCTTTCATGCAAGTGGTCCTCATTCTGGATGGATTTTATAATTATGATAGAGAAAATCACAATTATATTCCTATTTAAGTATATTCTTTTTGCTAAAAATGTCAATCTTAACAGTAAAAACCGGTAAAATTTGTCGAAAGAATACAAAAAGTAAGAAGGAATGTTTTCTCTGTTAATGAGAAAATATGGTGCTTGACATTTCAATATAATAGGTGTATTCTCTCCCATAGAGATTTGAAAATTCAATATTGTAATTTCTCTTATTCAGAGTGATGGAGATACATAGGATCAATGAAGTCACGGCAACCCCACAACAATAAGGAAGGTGCCAACCTGAGCGAGCAAGTCGAACAATAAGAGGATTTGATTATCTTTACCGTTATCGGGTCCGCTTATGATGTAAGCGGTTTTTTTTATTTTACGCGAGTAGCGAAAAAAGGTCTGGAAGAAAGAGGAGCCAAGCGCCCCACCAGATACTTAATAAGGGAATCAACAAAACGAGAGGAGAAAACGATGGAAAAAAGATTATTCACATCAGAGTCCGTAACAGAAGGACATCCAGACAAAATGTGTGATGCGATTTCAGATGCAATTCTTGACGCATGTATGGCAGAGGATCCAATGAGCCGTGTTGCCTGTGAGACAGCAAGCTGTACCGGATTTGTACTTGTAACAGGAGAGATTACTACAAAGGCAAAATTAGACATTCCTGCAATTGTAAGAAATACTGTAAATGAAATCGGTTATGACCATGCAGAAACCGGATTTGACGGACATACCTGTGCTGTTATGGTAGCATTAGACCAGCAGTCACCGGATATTGCAATGGGTGTTGACAAGGCTTTGGAAGCAAAAGAAAATAAAATGACCGATGAGGAGATTGAAGCAATCGGTGCCGGAGATCAGGGTATGATGTTTGGTTATGCAACCAACGAGACACCGGAATATATGCCATATCCGATTTCTTTAGCTCACAAACTGGCATTACAGTTAACCAAAGTTCGTAAAGATGGTACTTTAAAATACTTAAGACCAGACGGAAAATCACAGGTTTCTGTAGAGTATGATGAGGCTGGAAAACCAAAGAGATTAGAGGCAGTTGTACTTTCCACACAGCATGATGAGGATGTAACCCAGGAACAGATTCATGAGGATATTAAGAAATATGTTTTTGACCCAGTCCTTCCAAAGGAATTAGTTGATGAGAATACCAAATTTTTCATCAACCCAACCGGACGTTTCGTAATCGGTGGACCACACGGTGATGCAGGTCTTACCGGACGTAAAATTATCGTAGATACATACGGTGGATACGCCCGTCACGGCGGCGGAGCATTCTCCGGTAAGGATTGCACCAAGGTTGACCGTTCAGCAGCATATGCAGCACGTTACGTTGCTAAGAACTTAGTAGCAGCAGGTCTTGCAGAGCGTTGTGAGATTCAGCTATCTTATGCAATCGGTGTAGCACAGCCTACTTCTGTTATGGTTGATACTTTTGGTACCGGAAAAGTTTCTGATGAAAAATTAGTAGAAATTATCCGTGAGAACTTTGACCTTCGTCCGGCAGGAATTATCAAGATGCTTGATTTACGCAGACCGATTTATCGCCCGACAGCAGCATATGGTCACTTTGGAAGAACCGATGTTGCACTTCCATGGGAAGCGTTGGACAAAGTTGATGAATTAAAGAAATGCTTATAATATTGGAATAGATTCCAGAATAGTATAAAGAAGAAAGACCTCTTTTCGGAAAAGATTTATTTCTTAAGGGAAATGATAGAAATGCCGGAAAGAGGTCTTTTGGTATTTACGCGAGTAGCGAGAAAAATCGCATGCTAGCATGCAGATTTGGCGAGCACCGCGATAACTCGAGAAACTCGCAAAGCGTGTTTCTCGTAGTTTACAGAAAATTGCTTTCCTGTAAAGTAAAAAACGCTCCGCGAGTAGCGGAAAAACCACAGCACATGATGGACAGACAGGAGGAACAGTTTTTATGTGGTCATATGACAGTGTATTTTATCAGATTTCAACATTGGGATTTTGCGGGGCACCAATAGAAAATGATGGTGTTCTGGCTCATCGGATAAAGAAAGTGGAAGAGTGGATTCCACATATGGTAAAGCTTGGAGTGGATGCAATATATTTCTGCCCGGTTTTTGAATCAGACCGTCACGGTTATGATACCAGGGATTATACAAAGTTAGATGTAAGACTTGGAACCAATGAGGACTTTAAAGAAGTATGTGGGAAATTACATGACAACAATATCAAAGTAGTGTTGGACGGAGTGTTTAACCATGTGGGAAGAGGCTTCTTTGCATTTCAGGATTTACTGAAAAACAGAGAGAATTCTCCATATAAGGACTGGTTCATAAATGTGAATTTTGGCTGGAATAATAATTATAACGACGGACTTTCCTATGAAGGCTGGGAAGGACATAATGAGCTGGTAAAGCTGAATTTACGGAATGAAGAAGTAATCCGGCATATCTTTTCGGCAGTAGAAGGATGGATAAAAGAATTTGATATTGACGGACTGCGTCTGGATGTTGCATACAGTCTGGATATGGATTTTGTAAGAAGATTACGTCAGTTCGTAGATTCGAAAAAGGATGATTTTTATCTCCTGGGCGAGATGATTCATGGTGATTATAACCGTCTTTTGGATGAACAGAATATGTTGCACAGTGTAACAAATTATCAGGCATATAAGGGAATGTGGTCCAGCTTTAATGACCGCAACCTCTTTGAAATCAATTATACCCTGGAGCAGCATTTCTGCGGAATGTATCAGGGCAAACATTTATTAAATTTCCTGGATAACCATGATGTAAACCGTCTGGCAAGCACTTTAAAGGAAAAAGAACATCTTCCACTGGTATATGCAATGCTGTTTGCAATTCCTGGCATTCCATGTGTCTATTATGGCGGTGAATGGGCAGCAGAGGGAAAAAAGGAAAATGGCGGGGATGAAGCACTCCGTCCGTCTTTTGAAGCACCGGAATGGAATGAACTTACCGATTATATTTCCAGACTGGCGAAGGTTCATAAATCGGAAAAAGCACTTTGCTATGGCAGCTATCGCAAGGTATTCTTAACAAACCGGCAGATTGTATTTGAGAGAAGCTTTGAAGGTGAGCGGATTCTTGTAGCAATCAATCTGGAAGAGAATCCCTTCCATGCATCCTTTGATGCAGGAGCAGCAGAAGCAGTTGACCTGCTGACCGGAGAAAAAGCAGCATTTCAGGGTGGTCTTGATATGCCGGCATTTTCCGCAGCTTATTTAAAGATAACCGGATAAAAAGATAATACATAAGAATAAGAGATAAGAGCTATAAGGAGGAAGTGCAGTAATGGCAGAGAAACGTAATTCTTCAGAAAAAAATAAAGTAGGAAAGAAACTGGTACTTGGATTGATTGCAGTAATTTCACTCCCGATTCTTCTGGTTGGACTTGCTGGAATTATCATAATGCATCTGGTACAGAATACAGCATTAAATGCAGGTGTGGGAACGGTTATTTTAATTGTGGTCTTGGCGGTATTTGTGGCAGGTTCCCTGTGGCTTGCAGTAGCAATTGCCGGAAAACTGAAAGCTGTAATTGGCAGTATGGATAAGATTGCGGATGGAAGCCTTCAGTTAGAAGAACCAAAACATAATGAAAAAAAAGATGAAATCAGCAAATTATTAGGCTCTGCCAATGATATGGTAAGAAGCTTTGCACAGATTGTAACCGGAATCCGTAGAGCCAGCAGGGAATTAAGCGAGCTGTCTACGACATTCAGCCAGTCCTTTGACACGATGAATGAAGCGTTGGATCAGGTGAGCGGTGAAGTTGCTTCCATTACAGATAATACCGTTTCACAGGCAGAGAAAACACAGCATGTACAACAGAAAGTAGCAGAAATCGGTAATGCCATTGAAGTGATTGCCAGCAATATTACACTTCTTTCAGACAGTGCATTAAAAATGAAAGACTGCAATGAATCAGCAGAGGTGATTATGCAGCAGCTGGTGGAAATCAGCAGACAGAACAGACAGTCTATTGATGAAGTGCAGAGCCAGACAGACAGAACCAATCAGTCTGCCTTACAGATTCGTACTGCAACAGAGATTATTGCAGGAATTGCAAGCCAGACAAATCTGCTTGCTTTAAATGCAAGTATTGAAGCTGCACGTGCAGGAGAACAGGGAAAAGGATTTGCCGTAGTTGCAGAAGAAATCCGTACCTTGGCAGACCAGTCCAGAGAGTCATCAGAGCAGATTAATAAAATTGTTAATGAACTGATTGATAATTCCAATGTCAGTGTAGAGATTACCGGAAAAGTATCAGAAGCATTTGAACAGCAGAATGCAAAGATTCGTGAGACAGAGACAATCTTTACTGCCTTAAATCAGGAAATTGAAAGTGTCAGCACTTCTATTCAGGGAATCAATTCAGAAGTCGGTGGCTTGAATGAACATAAGAGTGCCATTGAAGAGAAAATGGATTCGCTTGCTGCAGCAGCAGAGACAAATACAGCAAGTGCCAGAGATACATCTGAGGCAATGAACGAGTTTGAAGCTTTGGTAGAAGAATGTAAGAATGCAACTGCCAGAATTACTTCTGTAGCAGCAGAGCTGGATGAAAATATCCGTAAGTTTAACGTTTCTTCCATGAAAGAAGAAGTAACGAAAAACATGATGTAATAAACGGTATACAATTGCAAAGAGAAGGGTATTCCACAGGCCGAAGGAGTGCATATGGAATACCCTTTTGTGTATCTTTAAGGAGATTAAAATGAAAACAGAGATTTATACGATACCAATACAGGATGCATTTGCAGAGGAAAGCGAATGTCCGGTCTGCAGAATGTATCAGAAATTAGAAGAAAATGCCATCAATTATACCATTGGACCGGGTGCAAGTTACATGGAGGGAGATATCCGGGAGCAGAGTGATGAACAGGGCTTCTGTCAGAAACATTTGGAAATGTTATATGAATATCCGAATAAATTAGGGCTTGCCATGATGTTAAAGACCCATATGGATAAGACTGCTAAGGAGTTAAAAAAAGCAATGAAAGCGCCATTGCCGCAGTCGGCCGGACTTTTCAGGAAAAAGAGCCAGACAGTCCATCCGGTGATTACCTTTGTGGAAGAAAAAGAGAAAAAGTGCTTTGTGTGTGATTACATCAATCACAGCTTTACAAATTATATCAATACCATTTACTATTTATATGAAAAAGAAGAAGACTTCCGCAGACAGTTTGCAGCATCCAAAGGCTTCTGTGTAAACCATTATAAAGTTCTGTTTTCCGGTGCCCCGGAATATATGGGTAAGAAATACCTGAATGAATTTCTGATGACTTTAAATGAGACTTTTATTAACGGATATGAGAGGGTGCGGGATGATTTGGAATGGTTCATCTGTAAGAATGATTACCGTTATAAGGAGCAGCCTTGGAAGAATGCAAGGGATGCACTGCAGAGAGGACTGGTAAAGGCTGGAAGTATCATGGAGGCAGAAGAAAAGAAGGAATAGGTAGAGGTAATAAAAGAAAAGGGGATAGAAGAAGACGTAAGAGCAACAGGTAAATAGAAACAGGAAAGAGAGGTATTTATGACGAGTTATATTTTACTGGTAGCAGCAGTGATTTTATTGTGCCTGTCATTGAATAAAATGTCCAACAAACTGGGAATTCCAATGCTGTTGGCATATATTCTTCTTGGCATGATGTTTGGAACAGATGGAATTTTAAAGATTCCTTTTGATAATTTTACGATTGCCGAACAGATTTGTACGGTGTCCTTAATCTTTATCATGTTTTACGGTGGATTTGGAACCAACTGGAAACAGGCAAAGCCGGTGGCTGGTAAAGCAGTATTATTATCAACAGTGGGTGTTATACTGACCGCAGTAACAACCGGAGCATTCTGTCATTTTATATTGAAAATGGATTTCTGGGAAAGTATGCTGATTGGCTCTGTAATCAGTTCTACGGATGCGGCATCGGTCTTTTCAATCCTTCGTTCCAAGCGGCTGAATCTTAAGAACAATACTGCATCCATGCTGGAGGTGGAAAGCGGTAGTAATGACCCATGTTCTTATATGCTGACCGTAATTATATTAACAATAATGAGCGGAGAATTAAGTGGTTCTTCACTGGTTGTCATGATATTCTCGCAGATTATTTTTGGCATATTAGTGGGGGTAGTTGTGGCACTGGCAGCAGCATTCATTTTAAAAAAAGTGAATTTTGCAACAGATGGATTTGATACGATATTTGTATTCAGTATGGCACTGGTATCCTACGCCGGAGCAACCATGATAAATGGAAATGGTTATCTGGCAGCATACATTGCCGGAATTATCCTTGGCAACACTCCTCTTCATCACAAAAAATCACTGGTGCATTTCTTTGATGGAATCACCGGATTGATGCAGATGCTGATTTTCTTCCTGCTTGGTCTGCTGGCATATCCATCCCAGCTGCCGAAGATACTGCCGATTGCACTGGCAATTGCGGTATTTTTAACATTTGTGGCAAGACCGGTTTCTGTATTTGCTATCCTGATGCCATTCCGCTGCCCGGTAAAGCAGCAGCTTCTGGTGTCCTGGGCGGGGCTTCGTGGAGCGGCATCCATAGTATTTGCAATTATGGCAACAGTAAGCCCGGCATATACGAAGAATGATTTGTTCCACATAGTTATTTTCATTGTCCTGTTCTCTATCAGTATTCAGGGTACACTGCTTGGACTGGTGGCAAAGAAGCTTGACATGATAGACGAAAATGGCAACGTCATGAAGACCTTCAGTGACTATTCCGATGAAATGCCGGTGGAGTTTGTTAAAATCAGCATCAAGGCGGGACATCCATGGGAGAACCGCAGGATAAAAGACCTTACTTCCCTGCCGGATTTATTACTGGTGCTGATTCTAAGAGGCGAGGAGCGTATCATTCCAAATGGCAACACGGTAGTGCTTGCCGGAGACAAGATTGTCTTAAGTGCCTTATCTCCGGAAGAAAATCTTGGCATCTGTCTGACAGAAATCCCAATCGAAAAAGACAGCAAGTGGATTGGAAAACCATTATCCAGAATAAAACTGGGAGAAGAGAAGCTGGTTCTCGTTCTAAAGCGGAATGAGAAGGTTGTGATACCGAACGGAAATACTGTGATTCGTGAAAATGATGTGCTGGTAATCAGCCAGTTATAAATATGTTTACTGATTTGAAACAGATAGCTGCACCCTTCATCGAGTGCAGCTGTGACATAAAGCCTGTAAGGGGCACTAAGAATTTCGGATAAATAAATGGATTTTCCGGCAACCGGCGCAAAGTCACATCCATGTTCCTATGCGCCTCGCCGGCACGTCCCTGTGCCGGCATTGCCAGATATCAGATGAAATTCCAAGTGCCCCTAACAGCCCTTAAAAAACAGCCACACTTCGATGAAGGGCACAGCTATCCTTTTTAATTTACGCAAAAAAATTTTTAAAATATATGCAACAGAATGGAATTCAACGACACTATATATATGAGACCGGTCAAAGGAAAGGACATAGGAAGGTATAGGGTGAGCATATGGAGCAGGAACTGCAGCTGGTGCGCAGGGCACAAAGTGGGGATACTGGTGCATTTGCACAATTATATGAAGGCGTTTATCAGGACTTGTATCGCTTTGCGTTATATGTGCTGAAGCATCCGCAGGATGCACAGGATGTGGTCAGCGATACCGTGACAGATGCATTTGCACAAATCGGGGAGCTTCGAAAGACAGAAGCGTTCCGGGCGTGGATATTCCGTATTTTAAGTAATAAGTGCAAACGTAAATTAAAAGAGTATGCGACCAGTCCGGAAGAGCTGACACCGGAGCTTTTAGAGCATCTGGGAAAATCCGGAATGGATGAGCATGCAGCAGTCCGGAGCCTGTTCTTTGAGCTACCTTCCGAGGAACGAATGATTATCGCCATGCATTTATTCTGTGGGTATAGCAGCAAGGAAATCGGAAAACTGTTAGGCCTTAACGAAAATACCGTCCGCTCAAAAGAGAGCCGGGGAATAAGAAAAATGGTGGAGAAATATTGGAAGTGAGAAACGGAAGATATGCAAAAAGTCTGGAAAACAACAGGAAATTCAGATGAAGTGGAGGTGCCGGTATGAATGAACAGGAGATTTTAACCCAGTTAAGAAAAGCGGCGGAAGAGATAGAGATACCAGAGACTCTGAAACCGGAACAGATAGAAAAACAATTACAGGAACAGAAAGCAAAACAGCAGCAGAAAAATCAGCACTTGGAACCGAAAAAATCGAAGAAAATAATTCCGTGGCGCAGACTTGGAAGCATGGTGGCAGTGCTGGCACTGGTAGTATGCAGCGGAATTTATATAACAGTGACCCGTTTCGATAAGAATTCCGGTACAGGGCAGACGGATTCCGTAGCAATGACAGATACGCAGCAGACTGTGGGAGAAGCAGGTGAAACAGGGTATGTGGATGTGGCAGCTCTTGGAACAATGTATCATCCTGCATCGGATTATAAGGAGGTATATCAGACCCTTCTTAAGGGATATCAGCAGAACAATCAGCAGAACTGGATAGAAGAGGAAACGAGCGCAGAGACAAGTACTGCTGCTTCGGGAGCAATGAATTCCGGCAGTGACAAATATTACTACAGTGATGTAACTGACTACGGAAGTGCCGATGTCGATTTGCTGGAGGGCAGCAAGGAAGGCGGAAAAGATTATTCTACGACAAATCTACAGATGGAAGGTGTAGACGAGAGTGATATTGCTAAAATTGATGGCAGTTACATTTATACGGTAGAGGATAAATACATTGTTATAACGGATATCCGGGATGGAAAATTAGAAGAAGTAACACGATTTCTCCCGAAAGACTGTGGCGCAGCAGACCGGGTGATGGAAATTTATGTGGATGGAGACCAGCTGATTCTGGTTGTGCAGGGCTATGAGACATCCTTAGAAGAAGACAGCACATTCTGTTATGAAATGAATGGAAAAAGCACCACACAGATTCAGGTATACAGTATCGTAGACCGCAGGAATCCGGAATTTGAAGGAAGATTAATCCAGGATGGTTATTATAATACTTCCCGGAAAATCGGAGATGTAGTCTATCTTTTTACACAGTATCATATGACATCCGATGTGGTGGGATATGTAGAAAAGGAATATACCTCAGTGATTCCGAAGGTAAATGGAGAGAAGGTTGCCGCCGGTGAAATTTATCTGCCGGAGTCATCAGGAGAAAGCGGTATACTGGTTTCTTCGCTGGATGTAAATAAGCCGGATAAAGTGCTGGACAGTAAGCTTGTAATCTCTGGATATGCCCAGACTTATATCAGCAAAGATGCCCTGTATTTATATGAGGAAGATTATGATGGAGCAATGATTACCAATATTGCAAAATTTGCGCTGGATGAGGGCAGAATCAGTGGTGTGGCGGCAACGGCAGTAAGGGGTTATGTCAGAGATACCTTTGCAATCAATGCCAGTGATGGATATCTTCGGGTATTGACCACCGATTATAGTACAGAGGATGAGGTGAATGCACTTTATATTCTGGATGAGAACATGAAATTAACCGGACAGTTGACAGGCATTGCACCGGGAGAAGAAATCTATGCCGCCCGCTTTATGGGAAACACTGGTTACTTTGTAACCTACCGGAATACCGACCCGCTGTTTACCGTGGATTTATCAGATCCGGCAAAACCGGAAATTATCGGCGAACTCAAGGTGACCGGCTTCTCCGAATATCTGCATTTCTGGGATGATACACATTTACTGGGCATCGGTTATGAATCAGATGAGAATACCGGAAATATAGAAAACATTAAGCTTTCCATGTTTAATATAGAAAATCCGGGAGAAGTAACCGAAGAAGCAAAGCTGGTATTAAAGGATGTAGATTATAGCGAAGCATTATATGATTATAAGAGTGTCATCATTTCAAAAGATAAGAATTTGATCGGTCTGGTTTGTGAGGATTATAGCGGCAGCAGAACCAAGCAGACCTACCAGATATATTCCTATGAAAATGGAACCTTTAAGAAACAGGCAGAAATTCCGGGCATTAACGGAGCCAATTACGAGAATGTCCGTGGAATGTATAGTGGCAATGTATTTTACCTCTGGATTAATGATAACATTACATCCTATGACATGACCGATGGATTTAAAAAGATAAAGGAGCGGGAGTGATTCTTGCAAAACTTTCCCGATAGCTTTATAATGACAGTATATGTGCCGGGTGGTGGTATGAAAATATCATCACCCGGCAACTTATGCAGAATCGGTGACTGCGAAATGGAGAAAGGATAAAAAAGATGGCAATCAATCCTAAGACACGAATATTTGATGATTGATACAGAATGTATTGTAATTCTTAGGATGCGTGTGTGTCTGATGTGAGGATGTCTTACCACTGCTTTGACTGGATACGCCTTTTGTACGCCTGTAGCGAATACTGCTTCAGCTGCAAGGGGCTCTAAGAATTTTGAAAAAGCTATTTTATATATGGCAAACGGTGCAAAGTCACATCCATGTTCCTCTGCACCTCGCTGGTACATCCTTGTACCAGCGTTGCCGGGTTTTGCCAAAATTCTAAGAGCCCCTAACAGTCTGCGCAAATGTATTCGCCTACAGGCGAACAGAAGGCAGTATCTTGTCAAACATTGGGAAGACAGACTCTCATAAACAAAGACACACACGCGTCATTAGAATTACAACATTCTGTAGTATAAAGCAAATATTTGCGTCTTAGGATGAATGCGTATATTTATCATTTTCCATTTCGCAGTCACCATAACAACAAGTGCAAGGGAGAACAAACATGCAATATAGAGAAAATCCGGGAAACAAAGACCAGCTGTCCATCTTAGGCTATGGCTGCCTGCGTTATTCTAAGAAAGGAACCGCAATCGACCAGGAAAAGGCAGAGCGGGAGATGGCAGCGGCAGTGGAAGCCGGGGTCAATTATTTTGATACCGCATATACTTACGGTGGAAGTGAAGCCTGTCTGGGAAAGTTCTTAGCAAAAGGCTATCGTGATAAGGTGAAAATTGCCACCAAGCTGCCACATTATTATATTAAGGCAGAAGGTGATATGGAGCGGTATTTTAAGGAACAGTTAGAACGCCTTCAGACAGACCATGTGGAATATTATCTGATGCATATGCTGAATGACATTGCAGCATGGGAGCGGTTGACTTCACTTGGAATACAGGACTGGATTGCAGAGAAAAAGAAAAACGGTCAGATTGGAAATATCGGATTTTCTTTCCATGGCGGAGCCACCCAGTTTAAGAAAATCATAGATTCTTACGACTGGGATTTCTGCCAGATACAGTATAATTATATAGATGAACATACCCAGGCGGGAACTGAAGGCTTAAAATATGCTGCAGCGAAGGGACTTCCGGTGATTATCATGGAGCCGCTGCGGGGCGGCAGGCTGGTGAATGCACTGCCAAAGGATGCCAAAGCCATATTTGCATCTGCAGAACCGCATCGTTCCCCGGCAGAATGGGGACTCCGCTGGATATGGAACCATCCGGAGGTGACAGTAGTGCTTTCCGGAATGAATGATATTGCACAGGTAGAGGAAAATGTAAGGATTGCATCGGATGCCACAGCAGATGCATTGACAGAGAAAGACTTGGAAATCTTTGAAAAGGTAAAGAAATCCATTAACCAGCATATGAAGGTACCTTGTACCGGCTGCGGCTACTGTATGCCATGCCCGCATGGAGTAGATATTCCAACCTGTTTTGCAGCATATAATACACGCTATACCGACAGCTTTTATTCCGGTATGAAGGCATATATTATGTGTACCACTTTAAAGACAAATCCGACCAACGCTTCAAAATGCCGTCAGTGCGGAAAATGTGAGAAACACTGCCCACAGTCCATTGCCATCCGGCAGGAATTAAAACAGGTGGCAAAGAAGATGGAGAATCCGGTTTATAAGGTGGCAAGAGCGATTTCGAAGCGCATTGGAAAGTATTAGAAAAAAATATTATGAAATTTTGTAAAAAATAAAGGAAATTTGAAGGTGGACACAGAATTATAATAGCAGGGGTCGAATGACGTCCTCATAATGGTAAAGATGATGGCAGTGCATTTACATCATGAAATGGTGATGTGACAGGAAGGGAGAAGATAAGGATATGACAATTCGGGAACGGATGGAGCGCATGGAGCATGAGATGTTAAGCCCTTATGCAGCATTAAGCGAGAATTCCAAAGGACGGGATTATCCGGAGGCACCTTGTGATATACGTCCCGTATACCAGAGAGACAGAGACCGTATTCTCCACTGTAAGGCATTCCGCCGTCTGAAGAATAAGACGCAGGTGTTCTTAACACCGAAGGGTGACCATTATCGTACCCGTATGTCGCATACCTTAGAGGTATCACAGAATGCCAGAACCATTGCAAAGGCGCTGCGGCTGAATGAAGATCTGGTGGAAGCCATTGCATTAGGGCATGATTTGGGACATACGCCATTTGGTCATGCCGGAGAGCGGGTGCTAAATGAACTTTGCTCCGGTGGTTTTAAACATAATAAACAGAGCGTACGTATCGTAGAGAAATTGGAAAAAGGCGGACAGGGACTGAACCTGACCTGGGAAGTGCGGGATGGCATTTTAAATCATCAGACCAGTACGATGCCGCATACACTGGAAGGCAAAATCGTCCGTTTCTCCGATAAAATCGCCTATATTCATCATGATATCGATGATGCGGTGCGTGGAAAGATAATGGTGGAAGAAGATATTCCAATCGAGATACGGAAGGTACTGGGAAAGAATTCAGCAGACCGGCTGGATACGCTGATTCACGATATTATAACCAACAGCATGGATAAGCCGGATATCATTATGTCCGATGAAATTTTTCAGGCAATGCAGGATTTGCGGAAGTTCATGTTTGTAAGCGTATATACCAATCCCATTGCCAAAGGCGAAGAGACAAAGGCAGAAGGCTTACTTAGCAAACTGTTTACATATTATATGGAACATCCGATGACAATGCCGGCGCAGTATACGGATATGATTGCGGAAGGCGAAGAGGAAGAACGGGTAGTATGTGATTATATTGCAGGAATGACCGACCAGTATGCAATTGCCAAATTCTCAGAATATTTTGTACCGAAGGCTTGGCAGGTGAATTAAGGAATGGCATATTATTCAGATGAATTAATAGAAGAAGTACGTTCCAGAAATGATATCGTAGATGTGATTTCCGGATATGTACGGTTGACGAAAAAGGGCAGCACGTATTTTGGACTGTGCCCCTTCCATAATGAAAAGACAGGTTCTTTTTCCGTATCACCGAATAAGCAGATGTATTACTGCTTTGGATGCGGAGCAGGCGGAAATGTATTTACCTTTCTGATGCAGTATGAGAACTTTTCATTCCCGGAAGCAATGGAGGCATTGGCAGAGCGTGCCGGAATCGAACTGCCGAAGCAGGAAATGAGTGCCCAGGCAAAGAAAGAAGCAGACAAACGCCAGATTCTGTTAGAGATTAACAAGGCAGCCGGCAAATATTATTATATGCTGCTGCGGAGCGAACACGGAAAACAGGCGTATGAATATTTTAAAAAGAGAGAATTATCGGATGCCACCATGCAGAAGTTTGGGCTTGGCTATTCGGATAAATACAGCGATGATTTGTACCGCTATTTAAGAAAGCTTGGATATGATGATGCAATCTTAAAGGAATCCGGCCTTGTGTCCATTGACGAAGTCCGGGGCGGACATGATAAATTCTGGAATCGTGCCATGTTTCCGATTATGGATGTGCATAATAAAGTAATCGGATTTGGTGGACGAGTCATGGGAGACGGCGAACCGAAATACTTAAATTCGCCGGAGACCAAAGTCTTTGATAAGAGCCGGAATCTGTATGCATTGAACTTTGCAAGACAGACCAAAAAACCACAGATGCTCTTATGTGAAGGCTATATGGATGTGATTGCACTGCATCAGGCAGGCTTTGACAATGCAGTGGCATCCTTAGGAACCGCGTTTACCAGTGGACATGCCAGTCTGCTGAAACGATATACGAAGGAGGTTTATCTTACCTTCGACAGCGATGGCGCCGGAATTAAGGCGGCACTTCGTGCAATCCCGATTTTAAAAGAAGTAGGGCTGACAGCCAAAGTCATCAACATGAAGCCGTACAAAGACCCGGATGAATTCATCAAGGCACTTGGAGCGGAAGAATACCAGAAGCGGATTGATGCGGCAGAAAACAGCTTTATGTTTGAAATCAGGATTTTAGAGCAGAACTATGATATGAAGGACCCGGAAGGAAAGACCGCATTCCAGACAGAAGTGGCAAAGAAACTGCTTGATTTTACCACGGAACTGGAACGGAACAATTATATGGAAGCCGTGGCGGATAAATATCATATGAGCTTTGAAGCACTCCGGAATCTGGTAAACCAGCTGGGCACCCAGGGAGGACTTGTAAAAGAGCGGACACCGCTTAAGAGTGGGCTGAATGAGAAGAAGCATAAGAAAGAGGACGGCATGAAGCAGTCCCAGAAATTGCTTTTGACCTGGCTTATAGAATATGATAATCTGTACGATAAAATCAAAGATATCATTACACCGGAAGATTTTACGGAAGACATTTTCCGTAAGGTGGCAGAGCTTCTCTACGAGCAGAAGAAGTCGGGTACTGTCAATCCGGCACAGATTATCAGTTTATTTGCAGAAGAAGAGGAACAGCGGGAAGTTGCAGAGCTCTTCCATGCGAGAATCCATGAAGTGGATTCTGCTGCAGAGCGGGATAAGGCGTTAAAAGAGACGATTCTGCGGGTGAAGGATAACAGCATCTCCTATCGTTCGGCACACTTAGAACCTACAGATATGCAGGGCTTGCAACAGCTTGTGGCAGATAAGAGAACCTTGCAGAATATGGAGAAAATGCATATTTCTATAGATTGAGGACAAAATACTATTTAGTCCCGTTTATATGACGAATCATGAGAGGATGAACAAGAAAATGGATGAAAAGATGGAAAAGACTACGAAAAAGACAACAAAAGCTGCAAAAAGTGCTCCGGCAGCAAAAGACGAAAAGATGAGCATTGAGGAGAAAAAAGCAAAATTGCAGGAAAAATTAAAGGAACTCCTTGCACTGGCAAAGAAGAAAAAGAACAGCCTTGAGTATCAGGAAATCAGCGAGTTCTTTAAGGACATGGAACTGGATGCAGATGAGTTCGAGAAAATCTTAGACTTCCTTGAGACCAATAACATTGATGTGCTTCGAATCATGGATGATGACGATATTGATGATGATATCATCTTAGATGACGAAGACGAGGTAGAGGTAGAAAAGATTGATTTATCGGTACCGGACGGCGTATCTATTGAGGATCCGGTCCGTATGTATTTAAAGGAAATCGGTAAAGTACCTCTTTTAAGTGCAGAAGAAGAAATCGAGCTGGCAAAGAGAATGGAATTAGGAGACCAGGAAGCAAAGAAACGTCTGGCAGAAGCAAACCTTCGTCTGGTGGTAAGTATTGCAAAACGTTATGTAGGACGTGGCATGTTATTCTTAGACCTGATTCAGGAAGGTAACTTAGGTCTGATTAAAGCCGTTGAGAAATTCGATTACCGGAAAGGCTATAAGTTCTCCACTTATGCAACATGGTGGATTCGTCAGGCAATTACAAGAGCCATTGCAGACCAGGCAAGAACCATCCGTATTCCGGTTCATATGGTTGAGACCATCAACAAGCTGATCCGCGTTTCCAGACAGTTACTGCAGGAGTTAGGACGTGAACCGACCCCGGAAGAGATTGCGGCAGAAATGAATATGCCGGTAGACCGTGTACGTGAAATCTTAAAGATTTCCCAGGAGCCGGTTTCTTTAGAGACTCCAATCGGTGAAGAGGAAGATTCCCATTTAGGAGACTTCATTCAGGATGATAATGTACCGGTACCTGCTGATGCAGCAGCATTTACCCTGTTAAAAGAGCAGTTAGAGGAAGTGCTTGGAACACTGACCGAGCGGGAGCAGAAGGTATTAACCCTTCGTTTTGGTCTGGAAGATGGACGTGCCCGTACACTGGAAGAAGTTGGAAAAGAATTCAATGTAACCAGGGAGCGTATCCGTCAGATTGAAGCAAAGGCACTCCGTAAACTGCGTCATCCAAGCAGAAGCCGCAAATTAAAGGACTATCTGGAGTAATATATGAATAAACTTTCAAAAAGAATGCAGGCAGTTGCAGCATTGGTTCAGAATACCACCTGCCTTGCAGATGTAGGATGTGACCATGGTTATGTTCCGATTTATCTGATTCAGTCAGAATGTATTGGGCATGCCATTGCAATGGATGTGAACCGGGGACCGCTTCTTCGGGCAGAGGAGCATATCCGGGAAGTTCATTTAGAAGATTACATAGAAACCAGATTGTCCGATGGACTTACGGCACTGGCTCCATCCGAAGCCGATGGCGTGGTAATCGCCGGAATGGGTGGAGCGTTGATGAAACGGATTCTTGCAGAGCATCCGGAAGTCTGGAAGAAGATGAATAATCTTGTGTTACAGCCACAGTCTGAAATAGAAGAGGTACGCCGTTATATTTATGCAGAAGGCTTTCACATTAAAGAAGAAGATATGGTGGAAGAAGAAGGCAAATATTATGTAATGTTAAGATGCGTACCGGGAAAAGCAGCACCTTTGACGGATGTTGCTTTTCGTTATGGTGGATATTTATTACAGACAAAAAACGAAATATTAAAACAATATTTAATAAAACAGAGACAGCAGTTCTCGACGATTCTAAAGAAACTTGAAACACAGCAGCCAGAAGATGGCAGTACAAGACGTTTTGAACGGCAGAAAGAACTGGAAGAGAAGCTTGCAATGATAGAAGAAGCAGAGCGTATCATGGGAGAAAATATATGAAGTGTGAACAGATACGGGAAATATTAGAGACACTTGCTCCTGCAGCAATGGCTTGTGACTGGGATAATCCCGGATTTCAGGTCTGCAGATGGGAGAAAGAGATAAACAGTATCTATCTGGCGGTGGATGCAACCGATGAAGTAATTGCGGAAGCAAAAGAACTTAAGGCTGATATGATACTGACGCATCATCCGTTAATCTTTGGTGGAATAAAAAATATTCTTACCAGTGATTTTATCGGCAGAAGAATTTACGGACTGGCACAGCAGGATATGGTTTACTGTGCGATGCATACGAATTTTGATATCTGCGTCATGGCGGACCTTGCATCAGATTACCTGGAACTAATGGAGACGGAACCATTGGAAGTAACCGGGGAGTGGCAGGGAAAATCCTGTGGTATCGGCAAAGTGGGAATGCTGCCAGAGGAGATAAGTCTAGGGGATTGCGGCAGGATTGTAAAAAGCCGGTTTCAGACAGAAGCAGTAAAAGTATTTGGTGATACCAGCCGCATGGTACAGCGTGCAGCAATTTGTCCCGGCTCCGGAAAGAGTGAAGTGGATGAAGCAATTGCAAAGGGTGCCCAGGTGTTGATAACAGGAGATATTGACCACCATACGGGAATCGACGCAGCAGCCAGAGGCTTAAGTATCTTAGATGCAGGACATTATGGATTGGAGCATATTTTTGTAACCTATATGGCAGAATATTTCAAGGAGAGATTACCGGAACTGAACATATACAGCCAGAAGTTACAATCTCCGTTTTCCTATATTGTATAAATAGTAATCAAAGAAATGGGGGACTACTATGGGAGAAATTAAATGTAGAATTAATATTCATGGAAACGTAAGGGAGTATGTGCCGGAAACCACATACCAGCAGCTTGCCAAGGAATATCAGAAACAGTTTCCGGATGATATTGTCCTGGTGCTGGTGAACAACCGGCTGCGGGAGCTGCGTGAAAAGGTAGAATCGGGAAATCTTACCTTTATTACAACGGCAGACAAGGATGGCAGGAAAGCATACCGGAGAAGTACGGCGTTACTGATGCAGAAGGCAGTGCATAATCTTTATGGGGAAGAAAAGATTACGGTCCGCATCATGCATTCCATTGCCCAGGGATATTATTGCGAACTGAAGCGGAATGAGGAAAAGAACGGAGCATCAGAGCAGGCAGAATGGGTAGCTGTCGATGAACAGATGTTAAGGGATTTAAAGCAGGAGATGCAGCGTCTGGTAGAAGCCGATTTTCCGATTGAAAAGCACAGTCTGCCGACGGCAGATGCAGTAGAACTCTTCCGGAGACTGGGAATGACCGATAAAGAAAGACTGTTCCGCTACCGGAGAAGCTCAAGGGTCAATATCTATGAGCTGGATCATTACAAAGATTATTTCTATGGATACATGGTGCCGTCTACCGGTTATCTGAAATATTTTGACCTGACATTATATAAAGAAGGTTTTATGCTGCTCTTTCCGGGAAAAGATACCAGGAAGGTGGATATTTTTGTCCCATCGGATAAACTGTACCTGACACTGGAAGAAGCGTCAGAGTGGGGACATACCATGGGAGTAGGAACCATAGGAGCTTTGAATGATGCAGTTTCTGCAGGCAGAATACAGGAAATTATTCTGATACAGGAAGCCCTGATGGAACAGAAAATAGGACAGCTGGCAGAGCAGATTAAAGAGGGACATCATAAGAAATTCATTATGATAGCAGGTCCGTCCTCCTCCGGCAAGACAACGTTTTCCCACAGGCTGTCCATACAGCTTGCCGCCCATGGCATGAAACCGCATCCGGTTCCGCTGGATGATTTTTATATAGACCGGGATAAGACACCGAAAGATGCAGATGGAAAACTGGATTTCGAATGTCTGGAGGCATTGGATATTGACCGTTTTAACAATGATATGACAAGTCTTTTAAACGGAGATGCAACGGAACTGCCGGTATTTAATTTTAAAACCGGAAAGCGGGAAGCAAAAGGAAGAATGATGCAGCTTGGAGAGGAAGATGTACTTGTTATTGAAGGCATCCATGGACTGAATGACAGGCTTTCCTTCTCTCTGCCGCAGGAAAGCAAATTCCGTATTTATATCAGTGCGCTGACCCAGTTGGATATTGATGAACATAACTGCCTGCCGACGACAGATGGCAGGCTGATCCGGAGAATCGTAAGGGACGCAAGAACCAGGGCTACATCAGCGAGGGAGACCATTGCCATGTGGGATTCGGTAAGGCGGGGAGAAGAAAAAAATATCTTCCCATTTCAGGAAGGTGCTGATGTAATGTTTAATTCAGCTTTAATTTATGAGCTTGCTGTGCTGAAACAGTATGCAGAGCCATTGCTGTTTGCAATTGAACGGGACTGTCCGGAATATCTTGAAGCGAAGCGGCTGCTGAAGTTCTTGGATTATTTCCTTCCGGTACCGGCAGATAATATCAATAACAATTCGATTATCCGTGAGTTTATCGGTGGAAGCTGTTTTAATGTCTGATATAGAAGCTATATGAGGGATAGACCGTGTTTCTTGTGCAAAAGAGACATTTGTCTATCCCTGAATTTTACTTAAAAACACAAAAAATAGACAAAAATTACGAAAAAAAGCGAATGAAAATAGAAATTTTGTTGAAAAGCATATAAAGAATGGCTATAATAAAATAATGATGATTTTTGTCACATCATGATATGTGAAGAATGATTTGGAGAGTGGCAGAGAATGGAAAGCAGACAGAAGAAACGTCTGGGGGATATGCTGATAGAGGAACAGATTATTACAGATGAGCAGCTCTCAGATGCATTAGAGAAGAAAAAGGGAACTACAAAGCGGCTGGGTGAGGTCCTGGTAGAGCTGGGTTATACCAGTGAGACGGATATTGCCAAGGCACTGTCAAGCCAGCTTGGACTGGAAATAGTCTCGCTTAGTGGAATACAGATAGAAGAAAATGTGCTAAAGCTGGTAGACGTGGCAGTTCTGAGAAAATATGTCATGGTACCAATTGGCTTTTCACCGAATAATATGAATGAAGTCCGTGTGGCAATGGCCGACCCGATGGATATGCGTGGAATTGATGATTTCTCTATTATTACCAATCTGCAGGTCACACCGGTAATTGCTACAACCCATGATATTATGCTTACCCTTGACCGATTCTATGGAAGCAGTGAGGCGAGGAAGGTAGCTGAGGCATATGCACTGGAGCGCCGGCAGGAAGAACAGAGGGAACAGGAGAAGGAGAATGATGAAGATATTGCAAATTCACCGATTGTCCTTCTGGTAAATGCCATGATTGAGCAGGCGGCAAGACAGCGTGCCAGTGATATACATATAGAAGCATTGGAAAGCCGTGTGAGAATCCGCTACAGGATTGATGGTGTGTTATATGAGAAGGCAAGCTACGACATCCGGCTTCTGAATGCAATTACAGCACGTATCAAGATTATTGGCGGCATGGATATTTCAGAAAAAAGAAAACCACAGGATGGACGAATTACCCTTGTGGTAGACCGTGTGGAATACGATATCCGTGTATCAATCCTGCCAACGGTTTATGGAGAGAAATGTGTACTTCGTCTTGCACAGAAAAAAGCACTGACCAAGGATAAGAGGGAGCTTGGATTTACCCCGGGAGAGCTGGAAAGCTTTGACCGCATGTTAAAGCATCCGAATGGAATCCTTTTAGTAACGGGACCAACCGGAAGTGGTAAATCAACGACGCTTTACACAGCACTTTCCGAACTGAATACAGAGGATATTAACATTATCACAGTAGAAGACCCGGTAGAGGCGAATCTGGACGGCGTCAATCAGGTACAGGTAAATGCCAAGGCGGATATGACCTTTGCATCTGCACTGCGTTCTATCCTGCGGCAGGACCCGGATATTATCATGATTGGTGAGATCCGAGACGAAGAAACCGCAGAGATTGCGGTACAGGCTTCTATTACCGGACATCTGGTAGTAAGTACCCTGCATACCAACAGTGCGGCAGGAACCATTACCCGAATGTTAAATATGGGCGTAGAGGGATATCTTCTTGCGGATTCCGTAATCGGAGTAATTGCCCAGCGTCTGGTGCGGAGACTCTGTCCGAACTGTAAACAGCCGCATAAGCCGACTGAATACGAGCGCAAGCTTCTGAATCTGGATGATTTGGATGAGACGATGATTTTTGAAGCAAAGGGCTGCCCGATGTGTGCCAATACCGGATATAAGGGCAGAATCGGTGTCTATGAGATGATGGAAATCAATGCAGAAATGAAAGACGCCATAGCAAAAGATGCTTCCACTGCCGAAATCAAACATCTGGCAGTAGAAAATGGAATGGAAACTCTTGCAGCTGGAGCCAGACGTAAAGTTTTAGAAGGAATTACTTCTGTGTCAGAGCTGGTGGGAGTATCTGCTGAGGATTAAGGAGAACTGGGGATTTTACAATGAATAGAATAGAAATGTTTTTGAGGGAAGGAAATGAAAAAGGGGCATCCGATATCCATCTTGCACCGGGAAGTCCGGTGATGTTCCGGATTGATGGAGAACTGGTTCCTGCATCAGATGAGAAGATAAAACCATTTGAAATAGAAGAAATGATAGAACCGCTGTTGACGGAAGAACAGAAGGCAGAGCTGAAAGAAAATGGAGAACTGGATTTTGCGTATTCTATCGCAGGCTTTCACCGGGTGCGTTTTAATGTGTTCCGACAGAGAGGTACTTATGCGGTAGCACTCCGTATACTCTCGTTTGAGATACCGGAAGCAAAGCGGCTTGGTATTCCGCTATCTGTGGTTGACCTGACCAACCGCAAGCGTGGACTGGTATTGGTAACAGGACCGACCGGAAGTGGTAAATCTACCACACTGGCGTCTTTGATACATATTATTTCTGAAACATATGCTAAGACAATTATTACACTGGAAGACCCGATTGAGTATTTGCATCCTCACAGCAAGTCAATTGTATTGCAGAGGGAAATCGGTTACGACAGTAAGAGTTATGCGTCAGCACTCCGTGCCGCATTGCGTGAAGACCCGGATGTAATTCTGGTGGGGGAGATGCGTGACTTAGAAACAATCAGTATTGCGATTACGGCGGCAGAGACCGGACATCTGGTATTTTCAACCCTGCATACCAACAGTGCAGCAGCAACCATTGACCGTGTCATTGACGTGTTTCCACCGCATCAGCAGCAGCAGACCAGGATACAACTGTCAGGTGTTATTGAAGGAATTATCGCCCAGCAGCTTCTTCCAAAGGAAGGCGGCGGACGTGTGGCAGCTTACGAGGTCATGCTTGCCACTCCGGCAATCCGTAACCTGATACGTGAAGGAAAGAGTTTCCAGATACAGTCTATGATACAGACCAGCAAGAAGCTTGGTATGCAGGCAATGGATGATGCCATTTATGACCTTTATATGCAGAATAAGATATCCGCAGAAGATGCCGTAAGCTTCGCACAGGAGCCGGCAGTTATGCAGCAGAAGGTAACGCTATTCTAAACTGCGGAGCATCTGCAGGGAACTGTTAACAGCAGCTTCCGTGGATACCGTAGAATGAGAAAAATGATTAACAAATTTGAAATTTAACCGATAAATATACTGTAAGGGGGATGAGAAGGTGCCCAGTTATTCATATATAGCAGTGGATGCCATGGGAAAAGAGAAGAAGGCAACCATTGATGCAGAAAATCAGGACAAGGCAGCAGCCCGGCTTAAGAAAAACGGACTTACTTTAATATCCATAAAGGAAGTAGGAATGTTGGAAAAGGATATTAAATTAAGCTTTGGGCGGAAAGTAAAACCAAGGGATTTAAGCGTGTTCTGCCGGCAGTTTGTCAGTATGATAGAAGCCGGGGTTACGGTAATTGATGCCCTTGGAATGTTAGAGGAACAGACGGAAAACAAGAGACTTTCCGCTGCACTTCATGAAGTGCGTACCGAAGTGGAGAAAGGACAGACACTATCCGAAGCCATGGGACATCAGGGAGATATTTTCCCGGAAATGTTAGTGAATATGGTAGCGGCAGGAGAGACCTCCGGTAATATCGAGCTTTCCTTCAGCCGTATGGCAGTGCAGTTTGATAAGACGGCAAAACTGTCCGGCTTAATGAAAAAATCACTGGCTTATCCGGTAGTACTTCTGATAGTGGCAGTATTAATCGTCATTTTGATGGTAGTAAAGGTAATACCGGGATATGCAGCAACCTTTGAGCAGGCAGGCATGCAGCTGCCGGGCATCACCCGGGCAATGATGAGCATGAGCCATGTAATTACAAAATTCTGGTATCTTTTCGTGGGAGGAATCCTGCTGATTGCGCTTGGTATCCGGGAATGGCGCAAGACAGAGAGCGGAAAGCTGTTCTTTGGCAAAATGGCCATGAAGCTTCCAATGTTTGGCAAGTTAAACATAAAGACATATTCTTCACAGTTTGCCCGTACATTAAGTACTTTAATGTATGCAGGAATTCCATTGATTCATGGAATTGATGCAGTCACCAAGCTGATGAAGAACCGTCACTTCCAGCTGCAATTGCAGTCAGCAAGAGAGGAAGTGGCAAAGGGTGTTCCGTTATCAGAACCGCTGCGGAAGGGTGGACTGTTCCCGCCTATGGTAATCCACATGCTTTCTATCGGTGAGGAAACCGGTGATATTGAGGGCATGTTAGACAAGCTGGCAGATTATTATGATGAAGAGGTTGAGATGACCACCCAGACGGTTATGGCGGCAATGGAACCAATGATTATTGTAGTAATGGCAATTATCGTAGTAATTCTGATTGCAGCAATATATGCGCCGATGCTTTCCATGTACAACCAGCTCGGCAACATGTAAAACGAATTAAGATTCCGTAATAGGGGCGGAGTTTTAAGATAAAATATTTATATTTATACAAGAAGGAGAATAGCATTATGAACAAGATTAGAAACAGAAAGAACAACAAAGGCTTTTCATTAGTTGAGTTAATCATCGTTATTGCCATCATGGCAATCTTAGCAGGAATCTTAATTCCTCAGTTTGTTAAGTACATCAGCAGCTCCAAAGTATCCGGAGATATCCAGCAGTCAGAGAACATCTACAATGCAGTAGCAGCTCAGTATGCTGATTCTCAGGGAACAGCACCAACAGACATGCATTATGATGGAAAAATGTATGAAGTAACAGCAGATGTTGCAACTGCATTAGAAATGGGCTCTTCTGCACCTGCATGTAAAGTGGATTCCAGCTACAAATTTGCTTATAGCTGTAGCGATAAAGGGGAAGTTGCAGTATATCTGACAAAAGAAGCACTTCCTGTTGCAGGAAAAGCATATGATAATACAAAAGATACCAAGATTTCTCCGTCCATTGATGGAGCGGATAAAGATAAGTGGACAAAATAATCCACTGAGCTAAGAAAGGACACTACATACCATGACACCAATGCTTGCACTCATCACAGTATTTATTTTCATATATGGAATTGTCATCGGAAGCTTCTTAAATGTCTGTATCTACCGGATACCGCGGAAAGAAGATATCGTCCGGGAGAGTTCCCACTGTATGAGCTGCGGGCACCGGTTGAAATGGTATGATTTAGTGCCGCTGTTCAGTTATCTTTTCTTAAAGGGAAAATGCCGTTACTGTGGTTCGAAGCTGTCAAAGCAGTACCCTATCGTCGAAGCACTCAATGGAATCCTTTATGTAGTTGTATTTTATGCAACAGATTTTAGCTGGGACAGTATTTTATACTGCCTTATGGCTTCTGCGTTAATCGTACTTAGTGTGATAGATTACCGCACCTATGAGATTCCTTTTGGAATCAATGTGTTCCTGTTTGTACTGGGGGTTATCCGGTGCGTATTTGGAAAAGGGGACAGAGGAACCTTGATGATTGGTTTCTTTGCAGTGAGCTTGTTCTTGCTGTTATTATCACTTCTTACCAGAGGAGCAGCAATTGGTGGTGGAGACATCAAGCTGATGGCGGCTGCCGGGCTGCTTCTCGGATGGAAGTTGATTATTCTTGCATTTGTGATTGGATGTATTGCGGGCTCTGTGGTGCATCTGTTCCGGATGAAGGTATGTGGTGCCGGCAGAATGCTGGCGCTGGGTCCATACTTATCGGTCGGGATATTTATTGCCGCCCTGTGGGGAAATGGGATGATAGACTGGTATCTGGGACTTTTTATGTAGAAAAGAGTGATTATAAGTGGAAAGTGTATGAAGCATAGGTATGCTTTCCAGTTATAATCACGAAAGGTGAGTGAAGGATGAAGATATTAAGTATAGAAATAGGTGTTGATGTAACCCATGTATTGGAGATGGATTACCGGGTGAAGAATCCGAAGGTATATCGAAGCTTTAGCTTTCAGACTCCGGTAGGCGTAATTGGAGAAGCCGGTGTGCGTAAGAGTGAGGAATTCCGCACAGCCTTACATAAGCTTCTGGATGCAAATAAGATTAAGACACGGAAAACTTTATTCGTAGTTAATTCCGGTAAGATAGCGAGCCGTGAAGTGCTGATTCCGATGATAAAAGAAAACCGTATCAAGGATTTCTTAAATACAAATTCAGCAGATTTCTTCCCGGTAGATTTATCCCGGTATCAGCTGGTATACCGGAATGAAGGTGTGGTACAGCAGGACAAGGTAAAGAAGAGAAAATTATATGTATTTGCTGTGCCGGGAGATCTGGTGCAGTCTTATGAAGAGCTGGCAGATTTCTGCTCCCTGGAACTTACCGCACTTGACTATGTGGGAAACAGTATTTTCCAGATGATGCATAAAGTAGTAGGAAATAATATCTGCTGTTCTGTAAAATTAGATGATAATGCAACCATGATTACGATTATCAATCAGGGAATGGTTGTATTACAAAGAACAGTATTTTATGGCTTTGAAGAAGTAGAGAAGGTTGTAGTGGATTCCGGTCTTTTCCCGAAGGAACAGTATCCGGCAGCAATGGATATATTACAGCAGAAAGACTGTCTGAATGCAAACCAGGCGGCACCGGAAGATGCCATGAATGCCATGAGGGCAGAAGCGGTAGAAGCACTGCGTCCGATGATTGGCAATATCCGGCGTGTATTAGATTATTATCAGTCCAGAAATAATGGGGCAGAAGTAAAAGAGTGTTTCCTGATTGGTAACGGAGCTTATATCAAGGGACTGGACAGACTGATGTCCCTGGAATTGAATCTTCCGGTACATTTGCAGGAAAAAGATGTTTTAAACGGTTTCCGTACATCCGGAGGCAGATTGGATGCCATGTATGAAGCCTGCTATGGAGCAGCAATACAGCCATTAGACTTCGTGTTTGGCGCTGCACAGACTGCAAAGATTATAGAGGAGAAGAAAAAACGCGAATTGCTTGCAGCAAAGCTGATTGGTCTGCTTTGTGTGGCGTGTGCTGTGATATTGCTGGCATTATCCGGAGTACAGAGGATTGCATTATCCCATGAACTGAATACCCTGAATAAGCAGAAGGATGAACTGAAATATATACAGGATATTTATAATGCATATGTGGATACCAAGAGCCAGTATGATGATGTGACAAAAATGAATGGCAAGACAGAGACGGTCAGTGATGCACTGGCAGATGCCATCGAAGAAATGGAAGAAAAATTCCCATCCGGTGTAAAGGTAACAAGCCTTACCAGTAATGGAGAGGGAATTTCCATGGATATTGAAGTATCTACAAAGGAAGAAGCAGCAAAGATCTTGCAGAATCTTGCAACCTTCGATGCTTTCCGCAGTGTAACGACCAACGGAATTACAGAATCCACAGATGAGAACGGTAAAATTACGGTAACATTTTCAGTGATGTGTACCTATGTAAATGGTACAGCAGATGATTCCATTGATACCGAGACCACACCGGAAGAAGATGTCGAGACCTATATGAATGGTGACCAGTATATTTATCCGGATATGGAAGGCAGTACAGAAAGTGGGGGAGGCAGACAATGAATAAGGAAAATAAGAAAGTAAACGACAGGGAATTAAAACTGATATTTGTATTAGGCGGCATAGTATTATTTTTCTTAATCTACCAGTTTGGATATCTGAATGTCCAGAAGGCAAATGAAAATTTAAAGAGCCAGGTAGATGAGGTGCGTGGAGAAGTAAAGGTTATGCAGACCATGAAGCAGAACGAAGAGACTTATAAGTCATATACAGATTCCATGACACAGGAAATACAGGATGTAATGGATGCAATTCCATCAGAGATCCGTTCAGAGGATAAGATTATGTTTGCCAGAAGCCTTGAAAAAGAGTATGGCTTTCATGTTACCGGCGTAGGTCTCCAGATGGACGAAATGGTGTATGAAATGAATGAAGATGGAAGCAATCCGGCAGATGATGGCAAATTATTATATCGTACCGTGGTAAATCTTGACTGTGAATGTGATTATACACAGCTTAAGAACTGCCTGCGTGGATTAAAGAACAATAATTTCAAGATGTCTGTGGATACGGCAAGCTTCGGTCCGGATGAAGAGACCGGGAAACTGAAAGGAAACATGACGGTAAATATGTATTATCTTTACGGAAGTGAGAAACCATATGAACCGTTAACCATTGATGGGGTATCCTTAGGAACAGATAATATTTTTGGAACAGGAACGATTACTCCATCAGCTCCACCGGATGCCACAGGTACGGAAGATACCACAGGAACAACAGGTACCACAGGAACAACAGGTACCACAGGAACAACAGGTACTACAGGTACCACAGGGACAACAGGTACTACAGGAACAGATACCGGGCGGTAAGAAAAGCCGGACAGTATAGAAGAAAATGTGAAAAGCAGAAAGGAGCAGAGACAGTATGAGCGGTTATAATAGCAGAAAGTTAAGATATAAATTAAATCGTAATTTAAATAACCGGGGTTTTTCGTTAGTGGAAATTCTGATTGCAGTAGCGATTCTTGTACTGTGTGCAGTTCCTTTGCTGAAAGCATTTGTAACATCTGCCCAGACCAATGCCAGGGCAAGACAGAATTTAAATGCGACTACGCTGGCTGAAAATATTATGGAAGAAATAAAAGCAGCAGGTGTTGAAGGCTATGGTGTGAAATCGGGAGACACGGTTACGATAGATGGTGTGGATCTTCCGGTTTATGAGGCTGAGTATAGCAATTACAGCTTTGATGGCAGGGCATATGATGTTAAGGCAGTAATGACACCATCGCAGGAGACCTATCTGGATGGTACGGATGAAAAAGCATATAATGCTCAGGGTATCCCGGAGATTTCTGTTATGGATGACAGCCGGGATGCTGTTTATGTAGAGGACAAGAATGCAAGATTTGACATAATAGATGAAAATGCGGATTCGCTGGGCATGAAGGCGGAAGAACTGCTGAATGCATGCAGAACGGAATACCGTTTTGCAGTAAAGGAAAATCACGGCAGCTATACCGTTACCCAGACGGTAACATACAAAGATGCTTCCGGAAATATAATCGGAACACCCCAGACCCTGACCATATTTGATTCGGTGCTGACCGGAGCAGATCTCAGAAGTCTTTATGTGTGCTATATTCCGGCACTTCGAACAGCCGGTGATATGTACAGAACGCAGGAGACGGTGGTAATCGAAAACAGACAGGATATTCCGGTTGATGTATATCTTATCCGTCAGGGCTCGCAGGATACACCACTTGCAGTCAGCATTATAGAAAGTGCTCCATCAACAGTGGCAGCAACACAGATCCATACAAATCTTTCTGTAGATGATAACACAGACATCGGCAGTATAGAACGAAATGGAAGCAGTATTACAGCAGCTACAGCTAAAAGCGCCTTTGGTTTTCAGAAGATGGGCGAGGCTGCAAAGGCAGATGCAGCCAGACTTTATACAGTAGAAGTAACCGTTAAACCGGTAGATTCGGAAAAATCAATTACCTTAACAGGAACGGCAATGAAGTAAGGCGGGAAAACAATGAACAGATGGAAGAAATCACGGGACAATCGAGGAATGTCACTGGTCATGGTCATTGGAACAGTGGCACTGGTAAGCATACTGGTGGTTATAGTACTGTCTCTTTCTCTGATGAATATACAGATGAAGTCAGTATATAAGAAGTCTGCGGATAATTTCTATGATGCAGAAGCAGCAATGGATGAGATACGTACCGGTCTGCAGCAGGATGTAGCAGATGCAGCAACCACGGCATATCTTTCTGTTATGTCACAATATTCTGCCAGCAGTTATCAGGATGCTGTGCGTCAGAGTACCTTCCGGGAATTGTACCGGAAGGAGTTAAAGAAGAAAATCGGGCAGACCATGGATGATACCCATTATGATATCGGCTATCTTGAGAATTATATCGGTGCGTCCCACCGTTATGAAGCAGCAACCGGTACCGGAGCCAGACTTACAACACAGGATGGCAAAGATGCAGATTTTGTGGTAACACAGTCCGGTCTTGTGATTATGAATTTGGAGCTTTCTTATAAGGATGCAGATGCTTATGAGTCAATTGTAGATACAGATCTTGTATTAAGCTATCCACAGGTAAACTTTATCCAGTCAACATCAGTACCGGATTTGCTGAATTACTGTGTGGTAGCAGATGAAGGTGTCTGGGTAAACAATGGAAACCGTACACTTACCATGAATGGCAATGTATACGCAGGCAATTATTATACCGGGAGCAGCAGTGACCGGAATGGATTCCACATTGATAACAGTGGAAGTGTAATGCTTGGACTGCGCAAGACGCTGATTACCAGAGGCGGACTTACGGTAGAAAACCAAGGTTCTTTTACAACGGATACCAAAGCTACGATATGGGCAGATAATCTCAATGTTTACAGCAACGCAGCCCTGTCCTTATCTGGCAGTACATATGTATCGGATGATTTGACGATTACCGGAAGCGGTGATGTTACCTTGCGTGGAGAGTATTATGGCTACGGTAATCCGGAGACTGCCAAGGCAGCGGCATCTGTAGTTACAGAAGAAGTCAATGCCAATAAGGCAGCATACAGCAGTGCCATGATTATCAATGGAATTGCAGACAGTGGCAAGGCAAGTATCCGCATGAATGGATTAAAGACACTGATGTTAGCAGGAAATGCCTATATAGGAAGCGGTAATGCCATGATGGGAGAATCCCTGGCTGTAAAGAGCAGCCAGACAGCATATCTTGCACCGGCAGACTGTTTTCTTATAAATACTACCAATCCCACAACGGTAGCGGAAGATTTTATGGCAAAGAGTGATTTTGCAGCAGCTCCGGAAAAATATATTAATTATGAAGTGTTAAAAAATTATCATGCTTTTGATATCACACCATTATATAAAGATGGTCTGGTTTATTATTTCTTAAAATTCGAGAATGCAAAGGAAGCAGCGGCATTTGACCTTGCATACTACAATGATGCAGACCATGCAGCCACAAGGCAGCAGTACCTGTCTCTTTATGTGGATGACGCAGAATTATCTATCCGGGAGAGCAGCACTGTGGAGAAGATTACCAACGGAAGCATTCTTGTCTGGGATACAAAAGGAATCCGAACCATTGAGCCGACAACCATAAGTAATGGATTAGACGATATTTACGAGGATGGTTATTATGCCGGACTGCAGAGCGGCTGGCAGGATATGTATGCTTCTTATAATATTTCACTGACAAAGGATTATGAGAGGCTTACAACGGAGCAGAAAGCAGTCACTGTGTTTGAAAATCTGGTGGATGTAGACGGACTGAAAAAAATTACCGGCACATCCGGAGCAGTAGAATTTGAATTTACCGATGGGGATGGAGTCCGGCAGGTGGCATACGTAACAGATAATGAAGGTGCATCAGCATTGGAGGTGGATGCTTCATTTCTGGGTGGAAAGAATGTACCGCTTATCATTGCAACCGGAGATGTGAAGGTTACAGCAGATTACTCCGGCACAATTTTAAGTGGTGGCCAGGTGACCTTTGGCATGCCGGGAAGCAGCAGCTCAACAGTGTCATCTGATATGCAGGATGCTGCCAGAGTCATTCAGAATGCCGAATATAAGAAGGGGACAGATACCTATATTCTGTCACAGGTATTGAAGAACAGCCAGTACTATGTAGGCAGTATTGGAAAGGCATATACCGGAGAGGATGCCGTGGATGTAACGAAGCTTGTAACCTATCAGAACTGGTCAAAGGAGTAAAGATAAGATGCAGAAAGGGAATCGTATAAGCGGAAAAAAGAATAGTGGATTTTCGATGGTAGAGCTGATTGTTACCGTGGCGATTCTTGCAATTATTTCTGTGGGGGCGTTTCTGCTTACCGGCTCACAGAATGGATGGAAACTGCGTCATGCTGCGGAAAGACTGGATTCAGCTTTGGATAAAGCTATGGTTCAGTCTATGAGTAAGAGTGATACTGCAGGTCTTATTGTCTATGAATTAAATGGAGAATATTATGCAGCAATGATAAAGGAATCCTGCCGGGATGGAAATATTTACCGTGTAACTGAGGACAAGGTGCTGGAAAAGTATTCACTTGGAAAAGAACCGTTGACGATTACGCTAAGTTATAAAGGAAAAGACGGGACAGCAGTATCAGATGTTACATTATCCAATCAGGGCAGTGAGAGTAATTTAAGCAGTGCGGCAGAATTTCTCTATGACAGAAGTACCGGAGCGGTTAAGACCGTAAAGGTAAACAGCGTGGAAAGCTATTATACTGGTATACATTTGAAGTTGTCAGACCGTGATATGCAGATAAAAATAAGTGCTGCCACCGGCAGACATGAGATACAGTAAGCAAAAAGCAGGGAGGAGGAAAACAAAGTGGGCCACAGGAAATCTTCAAAGAAGTATTGTGAAAACAGAAAATGCGGGATATATGATAATAAAGGATTTACGCTGGTTGAACTGCTGGTAGGAATTGCGATTGTGGCAATTGTCGGCGGATTAATCGGCACATTTTTGATTTTCTCCACAAGAACATATGGAAAAGTAACCGATGAAGCAGACTTACAGGAGGATGCACAGATTCTCCTATCCCAGATGGATAATTATATTATCGATACAGACAGTGCGCTTCGTTATTATGCAGATGTATCAGAGAGTGGAAGCGGCACGGAAATCTTAAAGGACAGCCTTTATCCGGGTGGAGCAGCAGGACTGACCAGAAAATGGCTGGAGATTTATAAGACCACCGATACCGGATATACGAAAGAGACCGTTTTGTGGACAAAATCCACAGAGAAGCTGACATATAAGCAGGAGACGATTGATGCGGCAGGAACGGTAACTGAAAATATAGAAGAACAGGATCTGGCAACGCATGTAACAGATTTTTCTATTGATCTGACAAAAGTAACTTCACTGCGTCAGGTAACAGTGTCTGTTGCTCTTACCAGTGGAGAGAAAAGTTATGGAGCGGATACTACAGTGTATCTGCGCAACCAGATTGTAGTAAATGGGGAGCCTTATACACCGGATGCAGCACCGGTCATTTCATCTGTACTCAGTGTTAAGGTTCTGCCACAGACAGTTATGATGCGGCCCGGCGGAAGAAAGGCATTTCAGGCAATTGTCTATGGTAATAATTCACCATCCCAGGAGGTAACCTGGAGTCTTTCCGGAAATACGTCTTCCCTTACCACTATTTCAGAGGATGGACTGCTGTGGATCAGTATGGATGAGAAGGCAAAGACCTTAACGGTAACAGCAACATCGGTACAGGATACCACCAAGTCAGGAACGGCGGAAGTAACAGTAGTACATGGCAAGAAGCTGTCTTTAGGCCAGATCCGGAAATACTGGCTGCAGCAAGGCACCGGAATGTACATTTATGCGAGAGTAAACGGAACGCTGACCGGAAACATTACCTGGACCTGTACTCCAATCGATTTGCTGACAGTAAATACCGTTGGCAGCAATACCATCGTAGCTGGATATCCATCTTTGGATCTGGTAAATGCCAGAAAGGTTGTGACAGCAGATAATACACCATTAGGAGAATATACTGTTAAAATAAGCGGAATGGTGGATGGTCAGCAGTATGAAGATACAGTTTATATTGAAGTGATAAAATCATATAAAGATTCCCAGGGAACCGGAACATTGAAATTTGAACGGAATTATGGACTGGATTACTGGGTACATCCGGGAGACACGTTAAATTTATCTACAATAACAACACAGACAATAGAGGAAGTGAATGGAGGAGGAGTCCGTAGTTATGAGTTTACCGAGGGCGGAAATATAGGAAAGACGGACTATTCTTATACAACGTCTGGAAATCTGAATGAAAAACTTCAGGTAAATATAGATAAAAGTGCTGAAGAGGGAGAAATCTATGTTACAGTTAAGACAGGTATACATTATACCTATTACGATACAGTTACTATACATATAGGTGATGCATTTGATTTCCCGTATATTGTAGAAACTACAAATATAACATCCAGTAGTAATGATTTCTGGAAGCGGATTAATTTCCGGGGACCGGTTAAGATAGTGGAAAGCGAAAGTGACCTTACAAACTTAAAATCAGGCTTAAATGGCTGGATAGCAAATCAGGGAACGCCACAGATTGTATCATCAGATCCTGCATGGACAGATGAAGTAACTGTATCAGGAGTGACGAAGTTTACAGAATCCAGTACTGGAACCTTTAGAGCCGGAAAAATCATTAACTTGGAGGGCGTAATTATTATTGATAGAGATGTAACATTCTCAGCACCTTGTATCAGAACCACCGGGGATACGGTAATCTATGTGGAAGGAAATCATAGTGTGAATTTTCAGTGGGAGGATGCATGCATAGACGGACTGATTTATGCGCCGGAGGGAAACGTAAAATTTACAGTAAATTCAGGATATGTAAGAGGTGTAATCATTGCAAGAGAAATTGATATGCAGACCTATAATATGGATTTCTCCTTTATGGAAAAAAGCAGTGTAATGGATCTGGTTAATACATTGAAGGCAAACTAGCTTGTTTACAGGTAAAAGAGGACAGGATATATGAAACGGAAGAATTCTTTGAAAAATTCCAGAAAGAGAATCATTCAGGCAACGGTAGCAGCAGTGGCCGGTATAACAGTTGCGGTTGCTGCGTTCCGGCCGGTAGAGACTTCAGCCAACGGAGTACTTCCGGGGGTGGAAAGCATCGTTGCACAGAAGATGGCAACAGAAGATAAGACCTATCGGATTTTAGAGATTATGCCGGATGGAGCAGAAAGTGAAATGGGCTATCTTGCAGCGGGCAGTGAGCCGGTAGCCTTAACAGATGGAATGCTGGCTTACTTTACAGAGAATGGTATCGAAAATACGCAGCAGGAGAGAATGAATTATATCAACAGCTTAAAGCAGCGTATGGAGGACGAAAAGATAGCTTCCGGTGATACATGTAAGACACCACTTTATGCAGAAGCTTATGAGGAGACTTTTTTCCCGACGGAGGAGCAGCAGAAGGACTACAAGAAGCTGGTATTTCCGGAAGAACAGTATGAGACAATTACTGTTGAGGGACATTATGCTTACCGGCAGGATTATGACGGAAACTATAATCCTAATGTAGTTTCCTTCTCTTATAATGCAACTGGGGATTATGCAGTAGAATTCGAACGGAGAACACCACTTAAGGATGAAGCACCATATAACCAGCCATATGAGTACCGGGATAATGGAACAGATGGTTATTATGAAGCAGTTGAAAATCCTATGACAGGTGGTAATTATTACTATATTTCAGACTTTTACTATGTTGGAGCAGATTCCGAACATGGACATTATCTGGCACAGTTAGATGCTGCAAAACCATATTCATATACTGCATCAGGGGATGGTGCATTTGCATTTGTGCCGGGAACAGTGGAAGAGGACAGCGCAAATCAGTCCTGTCAGGTGGAGATGGGCTCTGTCTGGTATACCGGTGGACTTTATAATAATAACCTGTTTCGGGACTATGTATTAGGAGCATTGTCCAAGGATGATTTAAAGGTGGAAGTAACGGCAGTAACAGAGTCTGGACTTGCTTCTGTAGATGTATCCGGTATGGATTTTATTTATATCGGCGGACAGGGTTATGATACCGGAATGAAATATCAGCTTTCTTCTCCGGAGCTTCTTGCACAGGTGGATAAAATATATAAGAAAATTTTAGGAAAAGCACCGGTTCTTATTGATTCCACTGTCTTAGAAAGTGCACTTACTGATTATAATACTTCTGATATTGCAAAGCTTGTGGTGTGGAGCATCCAGAAGGAGTTAAAGGATGACCCGCAGTCTGTGGATGCGGCAGAATTATGTGATACCGCTTCTTTAAACAGCAATTACACCGGCAATGATACGAATTATGCGGAAAATAATGTTTACTGCATGAAAATGACAGATGCAGACGGGGTACGTCAGCATGTATTTACCGGTCTGTTGGAAGCTTTTCCACAGGAGTTGCAGGAGGCGGAGGGATTTGCACCGGTGCGGGCATTGATTGAACAGGAGAATACTCTCCGTACATCAGCGGATGCGATTGATACCACGCTTTCAAAGAACATGGTCTTACAGTATATTTTAAATTATCCGTATGAGAGAACCTTTAGTGATAAAGAGGAGCTGCGGGTGCTGGATATCGAACCGGCAATGGGCGCACTGTATCTTGATGAAAATGCAGCTGATGACAGGATTCTTACCAAAAAGAAGCTGGCAGATTGGACAGGTGTTGCCATTGACAATATCAGCATTACCCGGATGACTTCAGCAGAGTTCATCGGTAAAATCGAAGACATGAATATGGAATACGACCTGGTTTACTTTGGACTTGGTTATTCCGGAGATAATGGAAATTCTGATGCAAAGCTTCAGGGGGATTATATGAACCGTGATGCTGAAGGAAATACGGTTTATAATGATTCACTGATGAACGGACTGGTCTATGCACATACCGGGGATGCATTCTTAAGAAAGGCTATTCTTGGCGGACTTTTAGATACCGATTATGTAGATAATAATACATCGAATTATCTCTATGGAGGCAATCCGGACAGCTCAAGAGACCCATACGGTGACCGGGATGAGTGGGACAGCGGATTAGGTAAGCTCGTTACCGCAACAAAGACCATCAGCGGTTTCCAGTATGATAATCCAAAGAATAGAAATGACCGTCAGGAAATTACCGTTACAGTAGGAAATGTAGGAGTATACCGTGCCAGTGGAAATGATATAACAGAGAGCAAAAAACGTAATCTGGAAGAATTCCTCGGAGCGAAATATCCGGTTCTTTTTGCACAGAATTTTGTGACCACAGAGGGTGAAATCAATGCAAAGGTGGTAGATAATTCTTCTGTTTTATATCAGTTCGCAAAGGAAAATCTGGCACAGGATAATGTCTTTTATCTGGATACCGAAGGCAAGCCAAATGATGAGAGCAGCTTCCGGTACTATATTAATATGCCAAAGGTTAAACTTGCCATGCTCAATCCGTCTACCGGAGTAGAAGAGAGTGATACGGTATTAAGTACAGGAACAGCACGTACTACGGATAACAATTATGGCAATAAAATAGTAGAAATCCGTACCGATAAGAAGGATTCCGGAGTCTATACGCTGCGTTACCGCTTCCGGATTGACAGTTCCGTAGATGCCAGTGCGGCTACGGTATATCATGCAGGACTTTATTTTGATATGAATGCCGATGGTAAATTTATCGAAAATGATACCTATTCCGAACGGCAGAAGGACTGCATCATTTTTGATGCTTCCGGCAATGAAGTCAACCGGGATGCAGCAGGAGAATATCAGTTAAGCAGCGGACAGGAGTACTATCTTGAGAAAGACATTCCAGGTGACTATCGTGGTATGCTGACCTGGAAACTGGAACTGACCCAGACCACCAATGCCTATATCCGTACGGCTAAGACAGGTTATACGATTGTATCAAGACCAGCTGGTGATGACAGTGTACAGGTTGTTAAGGTACTTCAGATTATGGGAAATAATAATGAATGGGGCGGTTACTTTAATCTTTCTACAGATGGTGACGTGCGGAATTTTATCAGCAATTTTGAAAATACAGAGGGAGTCCGGTTTGAAATTACAGCCATTCCAATGCGCGATTTCGATGGCAAATATACATCCTTTGAACAGCTGAAGGATTATCAGATGTTAATCTTTGGTTTCCAGGACAGTTATTCGGATATGACCAATGCTGACACACTGACAGCAGTAGATGATTATATTGTCAGCGGACGAAGTGTATTGTTTACCCATGATACCTCTTCCTTTGTCAATGTGGCAACCGAGCAGATGTACTGTCAGGATAATCCGGATGGCGATAATGGCTGGAACCCGGGCTGGCTTAGCAACCAGGGTAATGCAGGAGATTTTAACCAGGTGGAACGTCACTGGGGCTATATGGTAAACCAGAAATTCCGTGGTGTTCTTGGAATGGACCGTTATGGAATTACTTATAATGAGAGGACTTCCAAAGACCCGCAGGCGGCACAGCTTCGTTCCCTTCTATTAAAGGAAGGACAGCTTTTAGATATCAGTACTACTACAGATGCCTCCGGCAATGAGATAACAACCGGAACCATTGATACGGCACATGGTGGCGTAACCACAAGGGAGAATCCGGATGGCAGCGGGGCACTGACTTCTGCAGTATTAGGAAGTGATAAGGATATTGCATATGTACCGGGAACGAATCAGAAGCAGTCCTATGGACAGACACAGGGCTATACTTATGGAGCAATCAATTTCCATTATTATTATAATAATGAATGGCAGTGTACAACGGAAGCAAAGTATGCTTATAACAAGTACATGATGTGGCGTACACTTCCGTTACCAACACAAAGAAATGATGTTTCTCTTGGAAACCTGAAAAACAATGCAAGTATGTATGCAACCCAGGTAAATGATGGGCAGATTACCCATTATCCATATGAGATTGGCAGTCAGATTACGATAGCTAATACCCATTACCAGTATTATCAGCTGAATATGGATGAGGATACGGATGGAGATGAAAACAGTGATATTGTAGTGTGGTACTGTCTGGGTGCATCCGGTGATGGTTCAGCGGTTTATACCAGTTCCCCGAATGATGTGCGGAACAATTATTATATTTACAACATTGGAAACATTACCTATTCCGGTGTGGGACACAGTACAATAAGTAACGTGAATGAGAAGCAGTTATTCTTTAATACCATTGTTGCAGCGTACAAGACAAGAATCAAAGATCCGGTAGTAAAGCTTTTAGAGAATGGAAGCCGTACTTCAGCAGAAAAGGAAGCTGTTTATGTACATACTGATAATGCCATCGGAAATAAGGCACTGGAAAATGAAGTAAGTTTTTATTATACCGTAACAGATTCGAATCTCGTCACATCGGATAAGAAAATCAGTGTGGATTATTCCATGGTAGATAAGAATGGCAGCAGTATTGCAATTCCGGTACAGGCAGCAGAAAATCAGGTGTATATCACAACGGAGGCAGTAAACGGAGATACGGTTACGACAGATTCTGCCGGAAGACTGAGTGGTTTAAAGAGCGGGGAAGTGTATAAAGTTACCGTTCATAACCTGACGGATACAAAAGTACAGGAGGCAATTACCAATGGTAATATGCGGATTGCAGTTCATGCAGTCAGTACCTTTGACTATTATGGAGACAGCTATGGCCTGAATGAAAATGCCAAGAGCATACCGCAGAGCAGTGCATCTATGAAAATATTAGGAACAACGCTGTTTGATTTGGATTAGAACAAAAGAAAAAAATATTATTGGAAAAATGGGAACGAAATCGTATAAGACCGGAAAAGCAATCCGTAAAATCGAAAAAAGGGTTGAAAAACTGGTAACGTTACCATATAATAAAACCATGAAGAACCAAGTAGGGTGAATGGTCGCGGCTGCATTGTCGAAAGACATACAGACGAGGAAAGTCCGGGCTTCGCAGGGCAGGATGCCGGATAACGTCCGGTGGAGGCGACTCCAAGGAAAGTGCAACAGAAATGTACCGCCAGGTAACTGGTAAGGGTGGAAAGGCAGTGTAAGAGACTACCGCATCTCTGGTAACAGAGATGGCTCTGTAAACCCCATTCGAAGCAAGACCAGATTTAAGCATTGACGTGGCCCGCCAGCTTAAGGTAGGTTGCTTGAGGCGGTTGGCAACAGCCGTCCTAGATAGATGACCATTTTCAACATAACCCGGCTTACAGCCCTGCTTGGTTTCTTACTATCAAATTCTGTATATGCTGTTGGAAAGAGCAGTATAATTGCGTGATAAGACGCATTGGAGGGTGGCAGGGAAGCAGCTTTTGATAGGAGAATGGTTTTTTACATAAGAGAAGAAGACAACATGGAACACCACTTTATCAAAAGAATAATTAAGTGATTTCGGAGAGCATGGCTCTTCTATTAATGGTACAAAAATTCAAAAGATAAAGGGGTAAAATCATGAAGAAGACAGAACGTAAGAAGACAAAGCTTCCTCAGCTTCGCATTATCGTGGCAGCAGTCGCAGTGGCTATTCTTGTAACAGCAGGACTTACAGTCAAGACTGTAATGGATGCGAGAAAGGAATTTTTAGGAGATGGCTATTTACTGGTGCCATCGAAGGAAGCAGAGGTAACTACTGATGTAAATGAGCAGTACTATTTCTCAGCAGGAACTTCTTATCGTGAAAAATTTGGACAGACCATTTCTTTTAAGGATACATCCAGTCAGAAAGTAACGACGGATACGAAACAATTTCTACATTATCTTGATGGTTCTCTGGCAAGCTTTACAAAAGGCGTTGTCATGGACCTTTCTGAAGTAGGCAATGATCAGGCAACCTACTATGGAATCTCAAACAAAACCACAGTTTTAAAAGACGGTACAGGCTATACCATGTCCTACATGGGCGATAATCTGCAGATGAATGAATTTGTATGGAAAATTGCAGATGATAAATATATGATTGTAACTCCACAGGTTACATTGCATTTAAGCGAAGGCTCAGAGGTTACTCTGCCGGATTATATCCAGCTTCAGTATGTGGATGGCGGGATTGTGCGTTTGGTACATCAGCAGGGAACCTACCAGACAGTTGCAGATAATGCTTATCTGGTTACAGACAGCGGTGTGGAACTGGATTTGATGAATAAGACATTTATGGTAAATGGCGTAGAGGCATTATCCTTAGATGATATGGTAATAGATTCTTCAGCAAATTTAAAAGTTGATGAAAATGAAGACGAAGTAAAAATCCCGACCTTTAACGTTGTAAATGGTAAAGATGGCTCTGACGGAGACGAAGGAGAATCCGGAAACGACGGAAATGACGGAACTGCCGGAGAGAGCGGACAGAACGGAAATGGCGGAACAGACGGGGACAGTGGCAGCAATGGATATGACGGACAGGAAGGAAACAGTGGCGACTGGGGCTATGACGGTAAAGATGGAGGAAACGGACAGAATGCAGAGCATGCAGGCTCTAACGATGGAATTGCATCGATTGAGCAGCAACAGGCACCGAGAGTTTCCCTTGAGACAGATACTTATACCGTAGGACCAAACTCGGTTCTGATGAATTTAAAAATTGATGACCCGAACAGTATGCTGCAAAGTGACCTCACATGGGCAATTTATAACCGGAATACTATGGCAGAGGCAGCCAAGGGAATCATTCCAAGAGGAGTAACCAGTGCAGCAGTATCTACCAGCGCATTACAGCCGGATACCGAATATGTACTTGTAGTTTCCGGAAGCTATGCGACAGAAATCAATACATATGATAGTGATTTCTTTACAAAGGTATTTTCAACGGAAACACTTGGACTTCGTATTGAGAAGGTTCAGGTAACAGAAGATACTATTTCCATAAAGACAGTAATGGATGAAGACAGCCGGGTGGGAAGCTATTCCGTTGCACTTTATGATGAAGCAGGAAACAAAATCAGCAATATCAGTAATATATATACAGCCGGAACTGATTTTACATTTAATGCAACAGCCGGCCTGGAAAATGGTAAACGCTTAGATCCGGATACAATATATACGGTAAGACTTACAAATCTTATTAATAAGGACAGTACATCGATTGGTGCAGATGTTTCCAAACAGATTACAACATTAAAGACAACGCCATATTACGCAGGAGCGGGTAATACAAAAATCGAAATTGAAGCAACCAAAGCAACAGCAACCGGCAGTGACCGTTACCAGACTATCAGCCTGAATCTCGATACTTCCATTCAGGATCCGGACAGCGGTATTACAGGATACCGTTATGAGCTGTATGAAGTATCTGCAGTGGGTGAAGATCCGACAACAGCACCGGCATTCGTAAAAGAAGTACAGGGCATGCAGACGGTTACTTTCAATGTAGACCGTAATAAGAGTTATGTGGGAAGAGTAGTAGTGCTTTTTGAGGATAATGAGAAGTTAGTAGAGATTCCAAGTGGATATACAGATGTAACTTCCCTGAACCAGACTAATTATCCTATAGTAAGCTTCGTAAGCATGAAACGTAATTATGATAGTATTGAAGGCTATGTAATGGTAAATGATAAGCAGAATATGCTTCTTGCCAATATTAACAGTGATTATCCGCTGAACGTAACGCTGGTCAGCGAAGCAGGCAATCCGATTTCCATTCCTTTGTATACAGAAGCAACTGCACCGGATGGCAGCAGTGTGACCGGTGAAGATGTGAAATATTATCATTTTAAACAGGACGGATTGAGAAGAAATACCAAATATTCTGTATCTGTATCCGGACCGGTAAATGACAGTGGAAAAGCCTGGGACAGCATGTCCAAGGGAGAAAAGGATATCTGCTCCCAGTATTATCTTGCAGGTGTAAATATTGATACCGGAGATCCGACTACCATGGTTGCACGCTATAAGATGACAGATACGGCAGAGAATCTCTTTACCGTACAGTTTGGTATTACGGCAGAGGATGGCAGTGATGCATCTTATGAAGTTGGAAACGTAGAAAAAGTATCCTTTACACTGATGACAAAGTCTGGTGAAGTAATCGGAAATGCGGCAACATTGGTAGATGTGAATAATCAGAAACATACCAGTGATTTCTCAAATGTTTATTCAGCAGCAGGTACAGCTGAAAACAATCAGAATTACAGTACACAGTTTATGCTGACAGATGCAACATTCGGTGCAAAGGGAGACAGCCGGATTGCAGCAGGCGGTGATTTTGTAATCAAGATTAATTATGGATATGACTATACACAAAATGATACCGATTATCCGGATTATACCAATGAAATGGATTGGAAAGAAAGCAGTATGCGTTATGAGTTCAAACTGGAAACAAGACATACTGCATTAGACCCGGATAATGCAATTAAAGTGAAAGAAATCAGTAATGCAGAGGCTCCGGATGAACACAAAGAAAGTGACATTAATGATGATACAACGGTTGGTGTGACACTGACACCGGATTATCGTTGGGATGATGTGACTTCTGTGACCTATTATGTATATGAAGTGGGAGCATTGGAAAATGAGCCGGTCATTGGCGGTACCTTGAACAAAGGAAACTGGGCAATCGACGGAACAACCATTGAACCTGTGGCGGTAAAAACAGTAAAATATGCACCGGACAGCCAGCCGGATGTAGGAATGCAGATT
>OIYY01000186.1_pt1 | contig 48999 bp, 36 predicted proteins | sample 1588341 | NCBI WGS metagenome assembly OIYY01 (sample SAMN03283287) | human gut metagenome | biome: human-associated habitat; material: feces | host: Homo sapiens | place: Peru | collected 2012 | reverse complement strand
AGCTTCATTCGCTTGCATGGAGTTAACCATAATCAGCCGTTTCCAACGGCTACAAACCTCCAGAAAATATTCACTTCATTCACTATTTTATAATTTTTCAGTGCTTTCGCCTTTGGCATGTTTCGATGCAAACACCAATGTGTCGACACATTGGAAACACACCATCAGAAGAAGCGTCCCTCTGATGGTGTGGCGATTTTTTATTTTTGTATCATTTTATGCTCCTGTTGTTATTTGCACAAGGTCGGATTGCAAATGGTTGATTTCTTCGTATCCTTCTGCATGTAGAACTGTATCCAAAATATCGGATTTAAATGCAATTCCTGTGCCTCGACAAAGTATGGTACCTATATGAACAACGAGTTTGTAAAGTTGGTGCCCTTGAATGTGGAGATAGGCGTTTGATTCATTGAGAAACTCGTTTGTCAGCGCATCTGGTTGTTCAAGGTCTTGTAGTGCCTGTTCGAATCGTTTCTCTACTTTATCAATGTAGCCTTGAGCATTATTAGAGAGATCCTTGTGTTTGGGTTGCAACGGCAGACAGGCATTAAATTTTGAGATGTTCCATTGCTGGTTTAACATTGAATTTTTGCTGTAGTGAATAAGGTATAATAGTGGTTTATACACTACAGTTGAGAGATTTGTCAAAAACACCTCGAAGTCAAAGGCGCATTTTGGAACTAACGCCGAGAATCTACGTTGAAGATGATTCGCTTCACATAAATGGTTTTCCCATGAATATGTGTAGGTTTGAGCTATATAGTTGTCGGCATTTAGTTCTTCCTCGCCTCTTAACTGACGCAGGTCGCTATCTATGCAGATAAAGAACTGCTTTGTCAAGTATGGCTTGTAGCGCAGGCATTGTTCGCAACCTCTTGAATCCGCTCCTTTGCTGTTTTTTGAGTAGGGCAGAAAGAGGTAGTTAGCTGGAGAGGCGGTTTGAAGTTGATAATTCCAAAAACGCTCATCTTCTGCATCTTCCAAATGGACAACGGCTTTAATACTCCTGTCACGCAAAAGAAGATTTTTGAAATATTGTGCTTGCTCTTCTATTCTGTTCATGACTTTGTGTTGACAGGTGTTGTGATGTCCTCCATATAGATAATCTTGTCGCCCCAACCTTTGCCAAAGATGCTTGGAGAATGAGTGGTGATGAAATACTGTGCATTCGGGTTGAGTTTTACAAGGATATTGATTAATTCAAACTGCCAACTGATGTCGAGGGAGTTTTCTGGCTCATCAATCAACACATAGCCACTCTTTCCATCCAATAAGAATACTCGCAGAAGAATCAGGAGAATCTGTTTTTCTCCAGACGAAAGTGCGTTGATAGGCAAAAGCTGGTTGCCAGCAACGATATTAAATTTATTGCCTTCGATCTCAATGCGCTTGCCTGTGTCGCTGAACAGCTTGTTGACAATGGCGCAGAAATTGCCGATGCTTGTCTTCATCTCTGCTTGCTTTTCAGGAGAGGCGTCAATCATCGCCATACGGTGATACATCATGGAAGGACCGGTCTTCATGTCGAACATGTAAAACTCCAAATCTTGAGTCAACGCATTGGTAACCTTTCGCTTGTCGCGTATGGCTATGTTGTCGATGGAAGGAACAAAAACCACAAGGTTCTTATCATCAATGTTGTCAAGAGCGATTTTGTGGATTTCATTTAGCAACGTGGTTTTTCCGCTACCATTGATGCCAACAATGATATTCACATCATCATTCGCCTTAAAGTGTAAATTGAATTTACCCCAGAGGCTGGTTCTTATGTCTTCTAATTTGGAGTACATGATAACTTTGTTTTGATTGGTCCTTTGGCCAAAAGGCACATGTATTTATATTTATCTACACAAAGTTAATGCTTTTCATGCGGAAAGAAGAAAATCCGCTTAATTTTCTGAACAAATTGTTCAAATTAGCACATTTCCTGTTTAGGGTAGTTTTGTGGGTGGGGTAATTATTTTGGGGGAATGGGTGGGGTGATTTTCATTATTTTTAAGTATTGCGGAGAGGTGGCTGTTCGGAGTAATTTTGTACCGAGAAATTTAAATGATTTTAAGGTAATAAGAAATGATGTTCAGAATAGCGTTGTGTTTGTTGTCGGTGCTGATGTGCGCCGAGGTGGCGATGGGGCAGAGTGCCCCTGCCGAAAAGACGGGTGTGTTGTTGGTGCATTACGGCTCCAGAAATGATGCAAGCCGCAAGGCCACTATTGATGCGCTCGATAGTATGGCGATGGCTCGATTCGCTGATTGCGAGGTGGTTGAGGCGTATGCCGCAGGGTCGGTCATTAAGTCGTTGGGAAAACGAGGAATCAAGAAACTGACCATTGGAGAGGGTCTTGACAAGTTGATAGCCGATGGTTGCCAAAACGCCGTGGTGCAGACCACCATGCTGCTCGATGGCGTGATGAACGACATCGTGAAAAACGAAGTGAACGCCCGCAAAAGCAAGTTCAAGAAAATAGTGGTGGCTCGTCCGCTGCTCTACTCGGTGGACGATTGCCGCAATATGCTCGACCAAATCGCCGCCCACATCAATGCCAAAAGTGATGAGCAGGTGGTGATTGTGGGTCATGGCAGCGACAGCCCAGCAAATGCCATCTATTCGCAACTCGATTGCCTCGCTAAATTCGAGGGCAGACCCAACTGGCACGTTGGCACTATTGAGAGTTTTCCAACGCTCGACAATGTGATGGCGCAGTTGGCGAAGGATAGCCGCAAGAATGTGGTAGTGGTGCCGCTGCTGTTTATCGCTGGCAACCACAACGAGGAAGATATTAAAGGCGTATGGGGCGAGGCCTTGAGAAAGGCTGGCTATCGTGTGCGCCATATCAGCGAAGGTCTTGGCGAGATGCCAGAGATTCAGCAACTCATATTGAATAATATAAATCAACTCCTAAATAGCACAAAATGATGAAGAACAAATGGATTTTTATGGCATCGGCCTGTGTGCTTATGTCGGCACAGGGGGCTTATGCCGCCGCTGGTACGCCTGTCCAGCCAGCTGGCTCGCAGTATAGCGACACGCTCAACCGCGTGTTTGAACTTAACCCCGTAGTGGTTACTGGTAATGGGCACCGTCAGTTGCTTAAATCTACCACCACCCCCGTACACGTGATTTCGAAAAATATGCTCAAAGAGACTGGCTTGACCGACTTTCAGGACGCCATGTCGCGCCTGATGCCGCAGGTGTCGTTCGCACCCAACACCATGGGTTCGTATCTTCGTCTCAACGGACTGGGCAACAAGTATGTGCTCATACTTGTGAACGGGAAAAAACTGATTGGCGACATTTCGGGCAATGTGGATTTGAACCGCATCAATATGGGCAAAATCAAGCGCATCGAGGTGCTTGACGGCGCAGCTTCGTCGCTGTATGGCTCTGATGCCATTGGTGGCGTAATCAATATCATCACCGACCAGCCCACCGACCAGCTGATTTCGGTCACTTCAAATTCGCGCGTGTCGGGCAAGGGACAATGGTCGCAGTCGGCAAATGTGGATATTTTCACCAAGGGCTTTGGTTCCTACACCTCGTTTAGTCACGATGCAGCCGACAGCTATCAGAATAGCAACTTGACCACCGACTCAAAAACGGGCGAAACGCTCGAAACTATCGATCCGCTATTCGTGGGCTACACTTCAAATGTGGTGAATCAGCGCTTCACTTACGATTTTCGCAACAAGCTCTCGCTCTATGCCGGTGGGGCTTACTCGTGGAAGCGCACCAACCGTCCAGAGCCTGTGGAGGGCAAGGAGGGCGGCTCGGCTTACGACATTCGCAGCGAGGGCTGGCGATGGGAAGCCGGAGCAAAGTATAAATTCTCGCGCCACTCTTTGCAGTTTGACTTCATCAAAGACTCCTATGATTATGGCAACATCTACGATGTGGCATCGGGCAGCTATCAGCTGGGCGACTATGTGAAGAGCAAGGGTCAGAAGTATTACGAAGGCGAACTGAAGGGCGTGTTTAACTTCTATGACGGAGCCACCACCATGATTGGTGCCGACTGGCGCAAAGATTACCTTGTGGCTACCGCTGGCGACGTGGACAACAACGCCTACACTTGGGCTGGCTATGCGCAACACGATATGAAGTTGCTCCAAAACCTCTCCGCCACCGTGGGTGTGCGCTACACACGCCACGAGGCATTTGGCAACAACTTCACCCCTAAAGTGGCGTTGATGTATTCGCCAGGCAATTTCCGCTTCCGTGCGGCTTATTCACAGGGCTTCCGTGCTCCTGGTCTCGACGAACTGTATTACCACTACTTTAAGTTGATGGCTGGCAGACCGGTTATCACTTTCGGCAACAAGAATCTGAATGCTGAAAAGAGCAATTATGTGTCGCTCAACGCCGAATATAGCAACCGTGTGTTCTCTATCTCGGTGATGGGATACATGAACTTTATCAACGATATGATTATCAAGGAAAAGCACACTGTTGACGATGCCACTCGCGCAGAACTGCGTCAGGAATTTCCTGAAATGACCGAGGCACAAGCCGCCAAACTGAAGTCGTATAGCCTCTATGTGAACAGCGACAAGGGCTCGGTGAAGGGGCTTCAGGTAAACGCCAGCGTGAATGTGTTTGATGGCTTCTCGGTGATGGGTAGCTACGTATATACCTATGCACGCACCAAGACAGGCGACGAGTGGAAAGACCTCGAACGCTCAGTGCGCCACACTGGCACCTTGGCGTTCAACTACAACCAAACATGGAATCGCTACACCTTGAATGTGAATTTGAACGGACGCTTGCAGAGCAAAACACTCTATCCCAACTATGAGGACGCTCCAGGATATGGCGTTTGGGGCATCAACACCACTCACACCTTCAACGTGTCGAAGTGGCTCAATGTGATGCCAAGCGTGGGTGTGGAAAATATCTTCAATAAGAAGGACGACCGCATCGACCACGATAACATTCGCCATGCGCTCTATTCTCCTGGCAGAATGTTCGTCGTAGGGCTGAAACTCAACTTCAAAGGCTAAGGTGCATGAGCAGAAAATGGATATATCGCATTCATTTGTGGCTATCGATACCGCTGGGCATACTCATCACGGTGATATGCCTGTCGGGTGCCACGCTCGTGTTTAAAGACGAGATTCGCAGCGCGCTCGGAATGCCCAAGGTGATACCTCACGCTCAGCAGCACCAAAAGCAGTCTGCCGATGTGAGCGCTGACAGCATTGCGGCATATCAGAAGAAGGTGGCTAAAATGAAAAAGGCGGGAATGACCGATAAACCCGACTTCTTCACCTACACGGCACGGTTGCACAAGTCGCTGTTTGTCGGCAAAGTGGGCAAATGTATTGTGACCTACGTTACGATATTCTTCATCGTCATACTGCTGAGCGGCGTGTGGATAGTGTGGCCCAAAAACCGACAGCAATGGCGGCAGCGATTCACTATCGCCACCGGCAAAGGGCGGCGCAAGTTGTGGTTCGACTTGCACACCTCGCTCGGATATTGGGTGGTGTTGTGGTTGGTGGTGCTTGCCCTCACAGGAGTGGCGTTCGGTCTGCATCTGCTGCCACGCGGCGAAATGATGCGCCTGTTCCATGCCATACATGTGGGCAGTTGGGGCGGAATAGTCACCAAAATTCTCACATTCATCGTGTGTGTGGTTGGTGCCACACTCCCCCTCACAGGCTACTACATCTATTTCAAAAAACGTTTGTCATAACACACACAATACGAGTTTCAACTAACATCTCTCTAACCCTAAATCAATGCTGATTAGGGTTTATACCCTAAATCTCTCCCTCGCAAGGCATTTCACCCCATCCAGCCTTGTGAGGGATTTTTTTGCCCCCCATTTGCACGGTTTTGGAAAAAGATTTTGTAACTTTATTGGCGGTAATTAGATACATGAAAACGAACAATCAACGAAGGTATGGATAAGGATTTGACAAAAGGCAAAGGGATGACCGTAGGAGAAACACAAATCGGGACTGTGCACAGCCGTGGGATTTTCAGCCTTGGCGAAATGCCAATGGCACTGCTCGATGAGGCGTGGCACAGGTATCACCCTTATACAATGACGAAGAACCACCGCAACAGGCTCTCCGCAATAAGAAAAGTCGTGAATTCGGACTGCGCACAGCAGATTCGGGAAGTGAAGCAAGCGATAACCAGCACATATCTCATTCCGAAGGAGCACTTCGCAATCATGGAGGTCGAGCACGGATTGTGCGCCGCAATTCTTGTGGCGATGACCGACGACGATGCCGCCATTATTGAACACGAAATGGAGGGACAGGGGTTTCGCATCGCCTTACCGACCGATATGATTTGCATGGGCGACAGCCAACAGCGGCGATGGATGGAAATGCACTTTGCGCCAGCAGCCCCCGACGATGTGACATTTGAACTGAAACTCAGATACAGCACCGTGTATTGCCTTGTGCCGTCGGAACTTGAGGCGAGCGTTGAGAAGTACGGAATACCTGCGCCCGTCAGCATCATAAAGGGCGATGCCACAATGGAGGAAATACAAGAATTTGCAAACCATCAGCCGCAGCACACGCACCGCCAGCCCCTCGCAAGCGAATACACGCTATTCGCCATCGATCTCTCAAAAATAGACCGCACAATCAGATTCCACGGCAGCATCCACGCCCCCAAACCTCTCCACACCACCACCCCAATCCCACCCACCGCCCTCACCAAAATCAAATCGGTAGGAATGCGATAATTCGTGTTTACAATAAATTGTTGGTAATCAGTGTGGTGGATAATTGTCGGCGGACGTGAATTATCACGTCCCTACCTGTGCAAGCACTCCGCTTAATCGCGTTTTCAGCAGATTATAAGGTTATAAGTTGCTGAAATGGGTGTTTATGATGCGTTTTCAGCAGATTATAGGGTTATAAGTTGCTGAAATGGGGTGTTTGTAATGTGTTTTCAGCAGATTATAGGGGGGATAAGGTGATGGGTGGGTGTGAAATACCCCCGACTGTGGGAACAATCAGGGGGATTGAGGGCGTATGGGGGGAGGTGTTTTTATTTTTGGGTGAGGCGGGGGAGGAGGTAGGTGGTTTTGTCGGCCACCACTTCCACTTCTTCGGTCAGTTCTTCGTAGCCGTAGGCGCGGTAGCGGAGGGTGTATTTGCCAGGCTTGAGGTCGAAGAATGCGAAGATGCCGTTCCACTCTTGGTCGGTGTGGTATGCTTTGATGTTCACGCCTCGTGAGTCGTAGAGGTAAACCATGCAGTAGTTGATGGGTTTCCACTGGTCGATGCTGCCTTCACGGTAGGTGTAGAGAGGGTGTTCCATCTTTTCGGTGGCTGATTTCACTGAGCCAGCGAGGTAGCCCACCTTTTCGGGTTTGCCCCCGAAGTAGGCGCGAATGCCACGGTAGTAGCGCAAGCCTTCGAGGCGGCAGTAGTCGCGGTTGAGCAGGCGTTGGCGTTCGGGGTCGTAGGTGTGGAACGAGCCTTCAACGAGGAAACCGGGCGCACGGAATTTCAGCACGGCATAGTAGCCGTTCACGCCTATGCGGTTGGGTGTGCCTGGAGGTGTTCCGCCCATCCAACTGATGTCGCCCACCACGGCAGGCTTGTCGGCGGCGTAGTGGCTCCACACCGAAAGGGGATTGTCGAACACATAAGGCCACATCACGCGCGCCATCGAATCGCTGTTTTCAAAATATGGCTTGCCAGTTTCGCCACGGTGGAGCATCACCAGATAGTTGACGGTGGAGCCGTTTTTGTGTGCGTTGCTGTGCATCGAGAGGAAATAGTCGGGCTTGATCGAGTCCACTTGGCACGCAATGCGTTCGAGCCCCACGATTTGCTGTTGACCGGTGCCATCGTCGGTGGTTTCCACTTGGTTGTAGCGCTTGTCCACCTTGTCTTCCGATGGCAGAGCGTGGCTCTCCTGATTTTCGTTGAGAATGCCTTCGTCCATTTGCGACTGTGTGACATAGCCAGAGCGAGTGCGGCTCATGATCACGCGTGCACCGTCGCGGCGCAGGTGTCGTGCTGTTTCGAGCGCTTTCCATAGGTTGGAGCGAGTTTCGTAGAAACTGAGTGTATCCATTTGCTCGTGGTTGATGGTGGCAGTTGGACGGTCGCCAGATGTGTAGCCACCGTGGCCGGGGTTGAGGTAGATAGTTTTCCCTTTCAGCCCTTTAGCCTGCACGCCAAATACGCACATCAGGGCGAAAGCAATCATGAGGAATCTTTTCATATTATAAATAATGTGTAGTTAGTAGTTATTACAAAGTTAGCGATTATCTGCCCCGTTATTCTGTGAAAGAATGTTAAATATTAGTATTTGCGTAAAAATAACGCAAGAAAATTTTGTCAATTCAAAAAGTGTATGTAATTTTGCTGTGTAAAAATAACACAAATAATAAAAACAGTAAAGACAATACAATTATGAATATTCAAACCATTGATGGGGACAACGATTAAAACACCATTTGAAAAACCGCAGCCGAAGATGCCGAAACGGCTCAGTTTGTAAGCATCTTCTGCTTCGACACCAATCTTAATTTCAACCGCTATATTGTGGAAAACACTTTTATCGATACCGTGAAAAACCTTTCCTTGAATTTTATGTAAAAAACACGCACTAATATCATGAAAAACATTATCTTTGCATTGAAAAGATTAAATCAATGGCAGAAAACAAGTATCAATACTCTTATCAGTACCCCCACCCAGCCGTGACCACCGACTGTGTGGTGTTTGGCTACGATGTGGCTCCAGAGGACCGTGAATCAAAGAAGAAAAACAAGCGTATGGCACTCCAAGTGCTGCTCATTGAGCGTGGTGGCGAACCGTACAAGGGCTGCTGGGCATTGCCTGGTGGCTTTCTTCGTTCGGAAGATTACGACGGACGTCCCGCCGACGAAAATGTGGAGGCTTGCGCCTTGCGTGAACTGCGCGAGGAGACTGGCGTGGACGTGGATTCGGTGGAGCAATTCAAGGTGTATTCGGAGTTGAGCCGCGACCCACGCGAACGCGTTATCACTGTGGCTCACTTGGCGCTGGTGAAGAAGTGTGAAGTGGTGGGTGGTGACGATGCTGCCAATGCGCAATGGTTTGACATCAACGACTTGCCCGAACTTGCTTTCGACCACCAGCAAATCCTCGACGATGCGTTGGAGGAACTTCGTTGCCGTATTCATTACAAGCCTATTGGCTTTGAATTGATGCCGGAGCAGTTCACTATGTCGCAACTCAAGCAACTCTACGACACCATTTTAGACAATGATGCCGAGCACGAACTCGACCGCCGAAATTTCCATCGCAAGATGGTGACTTTGGGCATAGTGGAACCTGCTGATGCATCTGCAGAGCGCCGTGAGCGTAGCCGCATCATGTTTCGCTTCAACAAAGAGAAATACAATCAGTTCAAGAAGGCCAAATCTGGCTTCCGTCCCGAATTTTAACTCATAACACAGATACATTATGAAGGCGAAATTGTTATCATTCTGCTTGCTGGCGGTGGTTTTGCTGTTGGGCAGTTGCATTTTTCAGAAAGGTAAATTGGCCATTGAGGTGGCTGATGTCAATGATGATTGCCCGGAGAAGATTGCCGATGGCATCACGATGACGAGTGTGGAGATGGATGGCGACTTGGTGGTATATACCTATGAGGTGGACCAAGAGGCGTTTAGAAACATTTGCATCAACCTTGGCGACCCTGAGACCTCAAAAACGCTGCTCCGAAATATGGTGGCGGAATTTGATAAGGACTTTACGCGCGAACTTCTTGCCGCAAGTATGGGCGTGAAATTTGTGTATGAGTGCACAGATGGATCCAGGCAGGTGGCTATGCTGACTCCTAAGGAATTGGAGGCTGCTCAAAAAGCTCCGCTCCGAGGCGATGACTTGTTTGACGCTCAACTGAAACTGGCGCAAAACAAATTGCCGATGGACGCTGGTGGCGGTATGAAGATTGTGCAGTTTGCCAAGGAAGGTCGCACGCTGAACTGCTACGTGGATATTACGGAGTCGGGATTGAGTATGAGTGAGGTGCGAAGCAATGTCGCTAATTTGACCGCGAAAGATTTGTTCACCGACGACGATATCGAGGACGACCCTTTGTTGAAGGAGGCTGTGAAACGAGGTTTCAACATACAATATATATATAGTAGTGCCAACACCCCCGATGAAGCAACTTTCCTGCTCACCAACGCCGAACTCCGTAGAATCATGAACGATTAACCCCCTTGTGGCCTGTGGGTTTGGGCTCACACAGATCTCACGGATCTCACGGTTTTTGCACGCCTGGTGGGAAATCTCACGGATGATTCTGTGGGCGTTTTTATCGTATCATTTTTATCGTATCATTATCGGGATATTTTTGAATGTTGTATAGATTTTGTTTTGTCTATCAGTGAGTTGTGGTATTTTTATCGGGACATTTGTCGTATCATTTTTTCAACGTTAGGATGAAAATTTGGTTTCGATATTTAAATATTCAGTAATAAAGAATTCGGAGTACTCTGAGCGTGCAGAGTACTCCGAATTTTGTATGGTTGAGGGGTTGGGATTTGTGTGAGGGGGCTGGTTTCTGCCCAAGCTCTAATCCTCTAAAATCTAACTTCTAATTTCTAATTTCTGGATTTTAGAACATGGTGGAGACGCGGCGGACGGCTTCTACGAAGCGGTGCACTTCGTCGAGGGTGTTGTAGGCGGCGAATGATGCGCGCACCATGCCTTGCACGCTGTAGCGGTTCATCAGCGGTTGGGCGCAGTGGTGGCCTGTACGCACCTCAAAACCGAGTTTGTCGAGCAGGAGCCCCATGTCGTAACTGTTGATGTCGCCCACCAGGAACGAAATCACGCCAGCCTTGTTTTCGGCAGTGCCGAAGATGTGCATACCGTCGATGGTGAGCAGTCCGCGGGTGGCTTCCTCCACCAGCGCACGCTCGTGTGCGGCAATGTTTTCGATGCCCAACTCATTGATATAGTCGAGCGCGGTGCCGAACGCGGCGATGCCCACATAGTCGGGGGTGCCGGCTTCGAATTTGAATGGGAGTTCGGCGTAGGTGGTGCGCTCAAAACTCACTGTGCCAATCATTTCGCCACCACCTTGGTAGGGCGACATGCTGTTGAGGCGGAATTTCTTGCCGTAAAGCACGCCCACGCCAGTAGGGCCATACATCTTGTGGGCAGAGAATGCGTAGAAGTCGCAATCAAGGTCGCGCACATCGATAGCGATGTGTGGAGCCGCCTGTGCACCGTCGATGAGCACCGGCACGCCATGCTGATGTGCGATGGCAATCATCTCCTTCACGGGGTTGATGGTGCCCAGCACATTCGACACATGCGCCAATGCCACAAAGCGGGTTTGCTCGGTAAACAAGTCGGCATATTCATCTAAATTCACTTCGCCGGCATCGTTGATGGGCACCACGCGAATGCGGATTCGCTTATCCTTGCCAATGAGTTGCCAAGGCACGATGTTGCTGTGATGCTCCATGGTGGTGAGGATGATTTCATCACCGTTGCAAAGTCGGTCGCCATAGGTGGCAGCCACCAGGTTGATGGCTTCGGTGGTGCCGCGTGTGAACACCACCTCTTCAATGGATGCGGCATTGATAAACGCACGCACCTTCTCGCGAGTGGCTTCCACCATATCGGTAGCCTCGCCTGAAAGGGTGTGTACGCCACGGTGCACATTGGCACGGTGGTGGAAATACATATCTTCAATGGCTTTCACCACGCACATTGGGGCTTGCGAGGTGGCGGCGTTGTCGAGGTACACAATGGGGTGCCCCTCAATTTCGCGTTGAAGAATGGGGTAGTCTTTTCTTATAGAAGTGAGTTTCGAATCGTCGAACATATTTAGTTTGTAGTGATCTGTCAGATATTAAATGTTGTCTGTTATTTTGCTGCCGCACAGTTTGCCGCTGTGCAGTCGGCACACATAGCGAGTTGGCCACGGAAGCGTTTTTCCACCAAGTGGTGCAAGCGGTCTTTCAACGCAGGGAGACGAACGGCGTCGATTACGTCGCTCATAAACGCCTGCATGAGCAGTTGGCGTGCCTCTGCCTCGCTGATACCGCGCGAACGCATGTAGAACAGCGCTTCCTCATTGAGTTGACCTGTGGCAGAGCCGTGCGAGCACTTCACATCGTCGGTGTAAATCTCAAGTTGAGGCTTGCTGTACATCTTCGCGTCGGCCGATGCCACGATGTTGCGGTTGCCTTGGTATGCCACCGTGCGAGGGCAATTCTCCTTCACCAGCACCTTGCCTGCGAATGCGCCCACGGATTGGTCGTTGAGCACATACTTAAACATCTCGTTGCTTTCGCAGCGTGCCACATTGTGGCTGATGAACGTGTGGTTGTCGACGTGCTGACGGGCAGATGCTACGGTCATGCCGAGCAGGTGTGTTTCGGCGTGCTCACCGTCGATGTTCACATAATAGTCGTTGCGAGTAATGCCGTTGAGCAGCGTGATACCGTCGATAAGCACATTCGAGTCTTCGGCTTGGCGCACGAAAATCGACGACACGCGGTGGGTGCTTTCGCTGCTTTCCTCCAAATCGTAGTAGTCGAACACCGAGCCACGCTCAGCCACGATTTCCACCACTTGGCTTGCGAGATAGTCGTGGTCGGCGTCTTGCGTGTGGTCGCACACCAGCATTTTAGCCTGTGCGCCCTCTTCCAGCACCACCAGAATGCGGCGAAGTGCCATCACAGGTGCAGCCGCCTTAAAGATGTTCACCAACTGAATGGGCTTCTCCACCACCATGCCCTTTGGCACGTAGATGAGCATACCGTCTTGTGCGAGCAGGGTGTTGAGCGCCACTTCCGGCTTCTTCAGGTCGGCAAGCAAGCCAAGGTGCTTCTGGAGCACTTCGGGGTGATTTTTTTGCGCGTCGGCAAAACTTTCAATCACCAGCCCGGCTTGCGTGTTGCGTGCGGCGGTGCGGCTTTCTGCAAATATGTCGTTGAAAAAGAAGTAGAGGCAAGTGCTCATGTTTGGCACATCGCAGCGAAACGAAGCCGCCGCATCGGGTGCGAAAGGCACACGGTTGATGTTCACGCCATAGTCGGGCGCAAACACCTTTTCCAAATCAGTCGCCTCGTAGTCCTCCTGCCCCTTTTTGGGGAGCGTGGCACCACCGAGAGCGGCAAGCGCATTGGCGCGCAGCGCATTCATAGCGGCTGGCGCGTGGGCGCAGATGGCTTCGGCGTGCTGGGTGTAGAGGTCGATGTATTGAGTGAGTGAGGTTGTCATAGCGGCTTACTCTCCTTTTTTATCCACTTGTTCCTTAATCCAGTCGTAGCCCTTTTCCTCGAGTTCCATCACCAGTTCAGGACCGGCGCTCATCACGATGCGTCCCTTGTAGAGCACATGCACGAAGTCGGGCTTGATGTAGTCGAGCAGGCGTTGGTAGTGTGTGATCACGATGGTGGCATTGTTGGCGGTTTTCAGCGTGTTCACGCCCTCAGCCACAATGCGCAGCGCGTCGATGTCGAGGCCGCTGTCGGTTTCGTCGAGAATGCTCAACTTAGGCTCCAGCATAGCCATCTGGAAAATTTCGTTGCGCTTCTTCTCGCCGCCTGAGAAACCCTCGTTCACGGCGCGTGATGCAAGTTTGTTGTCGAGTTGCACCACTTGGCGCTTCTCGCGCATGAGTTTCAGGAAGTCGCTTGCGCTCAGAGGCTCTTTGCCGTAGTATTTGCGTTTCTCATTGATGGCGGCACGCATAAAGTTCACCATCGACACCCCCGGAATTTCCACAGGGTACTGGAAACTGAGGAACAAGCCTTCGTGGGCACGGTCTTCGGGAGAGAGTGCCAAGAGGTCTTTGCCGTTAAATTCCACTTCGCCACCGGTCACAGTGTAGGCAGGGTTGCCGGTGAGCACCGCGCTGAGCGTACTCTTGCCAGAGCCGTTCGGACCCATAATGGCGTGAACTTCACCCGGCTTCACCGTGAGGTTGATGCCTTTCAAAATCTCCTTGCCCTCAATCGAGGCGCGTAAGTCTTTTATTTCAAGCATAATACTATTTTATGGTCGGTCGGTGGGGGGCTTCTTGCCTTATCGGAGCACTCGGAGAACTCTGAGCACTCGGAGTGCTCCCCCTCTCTGACCTCTAATTTCTAATCTCTAACTTCTAATTTCTTATCCTATGCTGCCTTCGAGCGAGATGCTGAGCAGTTTTTGGGCTTCTACTGCAAATTCCATTGGGAGTTTTGCCATCACTTCTTTGGCGTAGCCGTTCACGATGAGCCCCACGGCATCTTCGGTGCTGATGCCACGCTGGTTGCAGTAGAAAATCTGGTCCTCGTTGATTTTGCTGGTGGTGGCTTCATGCTCCACTACCGATGAGTCGTTGCCCACCTCAATCACAGGGAAAGTGTGTGCACCGCTGGTGGGGGTGAGCAAGAGGCTGTCGCATTGGGTGTAGTTGCGGCAGTTGGTAGCCTTAGGGGCAATTTTCACCATGCCGCGGTAACTGTTTTGACTGTTGCCAGCCGAAATGCCTTTCGACACGATGGTGCTGCGGCTGTTCTTGCCCAAGTGAATCATCTTGGTGCCGGTGTCGGCCTCTTGACGGTTGCGAGTGAGCGCCACGGAGTAGAACTCGCCCACGGTGTTGTCGCCAGCCAGAATGCAACTTGGGTATTTCCAAGTGATAGCCGAGCCGGTTTCCACCTGCGTCCACGAGAGTTTGCTGTGGTCGCCACGGCAGATGCCACGCTTGGTCACCAGGTTGTAGATACCGCCACGGCCGTCTTTGTCGCCGGGGTACCAGTTCTGCACGGTGCTGTATTTCACTTCGGCACGCTCCTCCACAATGATTTCCACGATAGCGGCGTGGAGTTGGTTCTCATCGCGCTGAGGTGCGGTGCAGCCTTCGAGATACGACACATAACTGTCGTCGTCGGCAACAATCAGCGTGCGCTCAAACTGCCCGGTTTGTGCGGCATTGATTCGGAAATACGACGATAGTTCCATTGGGCAACGCACGCCCTTAGGAATATACACAAACGAGCCATCGCTGAACACCGCCGAATTAAGCGCGGCATAAAAGTTGTCGGTATAAGGCACCACCGTGCCCATGTATTTCTTCACAAGGTCGGGGTAGTCTTTCACCGCCTCGCTGATAGAGCAGAAAATCACGCCAAGTTCGGCGAGTTTCTCGCGATAGGTGGTGTGTACGCTCACACTGTCCATGATGGCATCCACCGCCATGCCCGACAGGCGCATTTGCTCCTCCAGCGGAATACCCAGTTTGTCGAAAGTTTTCTTCACCTCAGGGTCGATTTCCTTTTGTGGGGTGCGCTTGCGTGGCGCGGCGTAGTAACTGATGTCTTGGAAGTCGATGTCGGGAATGTTCACGTGTCCCCATTTGGGTTGGGGCAGTGTGAGCCAGTGGCGGAACGCCTTCAGACGGAACTCCAGCAGCCATTCGGGCTCGCCCTTGAGTGCCGAGATTTGGCGCACCACATCCTCGTTAAGCCCTTTCGGGATAACGGCGGTTTCGACATCGGTCACGAAGCCGTACTTGTATTCTTCACCAGCGGCTTCGTTGATGATTTTCTTTTCTTCGTCTTTTTTGTTTCCTTTAATCGGATTCATTATTGTCGTATGATAGTGGTTTTCAGCGCATACGGTGTGCCTACTCCCCTCATTTCTTTTTTCAAATGTGTTTAGCCTACAAAATTACTACTTTTTTCACACAAATCGCGCATTCCCACTCGCAATTTTGAGAGAGATGACCAAAACCATGGAAAAAACAAGAAATACCACCCTGTGATGGGTGTGCGCAGCGAAAGGGTAAACCCTCGTGGAATGGCAAAAATGAATAGACTTTATTCAGTCGTGGCAGTGTGAAATGATGACTTAAACTGCATTGTATCATCGCTTTTGGAGCAGGTGGCTACGCATTTTAGCGCACGGAGCAGGGTGTTTAACATTTGTTTGCAATTTAAGGGAATGTGGCGGTGGGTTGGGGTGCTTTTTTTGCTGATGAGCGCAGGCGATGGACAAGGGCGGCGGATTGAGGGTTCGAAGGTGCGGATTGAGGTATGAAGTGTGGACAAACGAACAGTTTTTTTGCCTGAATGGTTGCGTTTTGAAAAAAAATCATTCTCTTTTGAAAGTTTTTGCGTCTTAAATTTTGTTATTAGGGCTAAAGTGCCTACCTTTATGCGCTGTTTAAAAAACCACCAACAAAAACTTATGCAAGTATAATAATTTATTAACCAAACATAACTAACAAAAGACAATGAAAAAAACCTTTGCTGCACTTAGTGCGCTACTGCTTCCTCTTGCATCATTCGCAAGCGAAGCCGACCTCAAGATGCCTGAGGGCTTCAGCGAGAAAGCAAGCATCCTCTACTGGGGCTTCCTGGTGATTGTGCTTGGTATGCTTTTCGGTTTTTGGCAATTTATGAAAGTTCGCAAACTTCAAGCCCACAGTTCGATGCTTGAGATTGGTAACGTAATCTTCAAGACTTGCTCTACCTACCTCAAACAACAGGGCCGATTCCTTGCCATTCTTTTTGCCTTTATCGGATTGGCAGTGCTCGTTTATTTTAAGGTGCTCTCAAGCATGGAGTGGGGTTCAGTGATGCTGATTCTCGCTTGGACCGTGATTGGTGTGCTTGGCTCTTACGCCGTGGCATGGTACGGTGTGCGCATGAACACCTACGCTAATGCGCGTATGGCGTTTGCTTCGCTCCGCCGTCAGCCACTCCAGTTGCTCAACATTCCATTGACAGCCGGTATGAGTATCGGTATTCTGCTCATCTGCGTGGAATTGGTGCTGATGCTCGTGATTTTGATGTTTATGCCTGCCGACCTCGCTGGCAGTTGCTTCATCGGTTTCGCCATTGGTGAATCGCTCGGCGCAAGTGCGCTCCGCATCGCTGGTGGTATCTTCACCAAAATTGCCGACATCGGTAGCGACTTGATGAAGGTGGTGTTTAAGATTGGCGAAGACGACCCTCGCAACCCTGGCGTGATTGCCGACTGTACGGGCGACAACGCTGGCGACAGCATTGGCCCTACTGCAGACGGTTTCGAAACCTACGGTGTGACCGGTGTGGCTCTCGTGTCGTTTATCCTCTTGGCAGTTGACCCTTCATTCCAAATCGACCTGCTGATTTGGATTTTCGTGATGCGTATTCTGGGTGTTGTGACATCGGTGATTTCTTACTTCATTAATAATATGGTGTCGAAGGCTCGTTACAACAATGCCGACGACATCGACTTCGAGCAACCTCTTACCTCACTCGTTTGGATCACTTCAATCCTCTCAATCGTGGCTACATTTGGCGCAAGTTACTGGTTGCTCCAAGACCTCGGCGAAGGCTACTGGATTGGTTTGGCTTCAATCATCAGCTGCGGTACGCTCGGTGCTGCCTTGATTCCTGAATTTACTAAACTCTACACCTCTCCAACTTCGGCTCACGTGAATGAAGTGGTGAACACCTCGCGTCAAGGCGGTGCTTCGCTCAACATTCTCTCTGGCCTCGTGAGTGGTAACTTCGGCAGCTTCTGGACTGGTTTTGTGTTCTTCCTGCTGATGCTCATCGCCTACTTCGCATCCAACGCATTCGGTATGGACGCTATCATGGGCGAATACGCTTCAATCTTCGCGTTCGGTCTCGTGGCATTCGGTATGCTCGGCATGGGTCCTGTGACTATCGCCGTTGACAGCTACGGCCCAGTGACCGACAATGCACAATCGGTTTACGAGCTCTCGCTCATTGAAGACGACAAGGAAAAGGCAAAGAAGGAAATTGAAGAACAATTCGGCTTCACCCCCGACTTTGAAAAGGCTAAATACTACCTCGAAGCAAACGACGGCGCTGGCAACACTTTCAAGGCCACCGCAAAACCTGTGCTTATCGGTACGGCTGTGGCTGGTGCCACCACCATGATTTTCTCTTTGATTCTGATGATTCAAAAGACTTTGAACATCAACCCAACCGAAACGCTCAACCTCTTGAACCCATATTCAATGCTCGGCTTCATTCTCGGTGGCTGCGTGATTTTCTGGTTCACCGGCTCGTCAATGCAAGCCGTGACCACTGGCGCGCACCGTGCAGTTGAATTTATCAAGGGCAATATCAAACTCGACAGCAATGCGCCTAAGAAAGCCGACATCGGCAAGAGCCAGGAAGTGGTGAACATCTGCACCAAGTATGCTCAGAAGGGTATGCTCAACATCTTCATCAGTATCTTCTGTTTCGCTCTTGGTTTCGCTTGCCTGTCATCACCAGCAAGCATCGGCGGCAACGCTGCTGTGTGCCTCTTTGTAAGCTACCTTATCTCCATCGCAGTGTTTGGCTTGTTCCAGGCTGTGTTTATGGCCGACGCCGGTGGCGCATGGGACAATGCGAAGAAGATTGTGGAAGTTGACCTTCAGGCAAAGGGTACCGATCTTCACGACGCAACCGTGGTGGGCGACACCGTGGGCGACCCATACAAGGACACCAGTTCCGTAGCGCTCAACCCAATCATCAAGTTCACCACCCTGTTTGGTGTGTTGGCAATGGAAATCGCCATCAGCGAAAGTTTCCGCGCCATTGCTCCTTACTTCGGTATTGCATTCGTGATTATCGCGCTCTACTTCGTGTACCGCTCATTCTACAACATGAAATCTGAATAATTCATTCTTTTCATACCTATAATTGTTTGATGCGCCCTCAGGAGGTTACCCTTCCGAGGGCGCCTTTTTTGTCGTGAAAATGGGGGAATTTGAGTGATTTTTGGTTAATTGATGTTAAATTCTTGAATTTTATGCCGAAAAAGCATGTTATATAACATAAAAGTTATACCTTTGCATCGGTTTTTCATGGTATTAGTTTTTAAGGTTATGAAATACTTGGCGTCGTGATGACGGTTTTTATTTCATTTTGTTTAAGGTTTATGTTAATGGTATTAGAAGGTTAATTAGTTAAGCAATCCCCGATAGCGATATCGAGGGATTATTTTTTTATACCCCTACTTAAAGAAGTTAGAAATTAGAAGTTAGAAATTAGATTTTTTCAGAAGTTAGTTTTTTAGAAGTTAAGGAGTTAAGAAGTTAAAGAAGTTAAGACGATAGTCTCGGCTTCTGTAAAGCCACTTGGAGCAAGAGCGCGAACAGAAACACCGATTAAAATCCATTTAAATCCAATTCACACCTATTTTTCGTTGCCAACATCTATATACACCTATTTTTTTGGGGAATGGAATCCTGTTTTTTTCCCAGACTTGTCTGCCCTTGTTTAGATGCTGTATTCGCCCATTAGCCATTTTAGGGCGTTGATTCTTTTGATGCCGTCGTAATCGGCTTCGGGGTCTTCGTCTAACGTTAAAATGTACTTGGGGTATTGGTCGTTGATTTGTTGCAGTGATGATAGTTCGCACTTGAGTGTGGCTTCGTCTCTTACCGTGGCTGCCACTTGGTAATATACGATGTCGTTTTCATCGATAGCAACGAAGTCAACCTCTAAGTTGTCGATTTTTCCAATGTACACACTTTTCTGTCGGCGCAGCAGTTCGAGATACACCACGTTTTCCAATAATCGCCCAGCGTCGAATGAGCGTCCGCCCAGCAACATTCTCCTTAGTCCAACATCCACGAGGTAGTATTTGCCAAGGGTTTTCAATAGTTGTTTTCCTTTCACGTTGTATCTTTTGGCTTCGTACACAAAAAAGGTTTCACACAGCGATGTGAGGTATTTTTCCACTGTTTTTTGGTCGATCTTTCTTCCGTCGGCAGTCATGATGTCGGCAATTCGCTTGGTTGACAGCATATTTCCTATGTTGTCGGCCACAAAACGAATCACGCTTTCAAGCATCATCACATCTTGTATCTTTTTTCTGCTGATGATGTCTTTCATCACCACGGTATTGTAAACTCCATTTAAATAGTCGGTGATGTCTTTGGGGCGATCGAGTGCCAAGGTGTAGGGAAAACTGCTTTGGGTGATATAATTCGTGTATGCTTTTTCAAGGCTGTCGCTTCCGCCACAACCTTCCACATACTCCTTGAACGACAAAGGGAGCATAGCAATCTCCACATACCTTCCTGAAAGCAAAGTGGCGATTTCGTTCGATAGCATATAGGCATTCGACCCCGTAACATACAAGTCGACATTTGGCTTCAAGTTGATGCTGTTGATGATATCGGGGAAGTCCTTTACATGCTGTATTTCATCAAAGAAAATGTATGTGGGTTTGTCGGGCAATATTAGTGGTTTGATGTATTGGTGCAAGGCAAGTGGATTGCGCAGTTCGATATTGTCATAATCCTCAAAGTTGAGATACAGGATTTGTTCGGGGCTTACGCCATTGTTCAAAAGCCAGTCGCGAAAGATTTCCATAATAGTGGATTTTCCGCAACGGCGTATTCCTGTTATCACCTTTATCAACTTTTTATCTTTGAAAGCGATAAGTTTGTCGAGATAGTCTTGGCGTTCAATTCTCTCCATTGTCTTGTGCAATTTTGGTTGTTCGCCACAAATATACAAATTTTTGTGGGAATGGAATCCTAAAAGTTGGGAAAATTTGAAAGTTTTAGGAATAGAATCCGAAAACTTTTGGATTTTTGGAAGTTTTAGGAATGAAATCCTATTTTTTGTGGGTAAAGTCGGGCCAGTCGGGCCAATCGGACTCGTCGGACTTGTCTGACTGGTCAGACTACCAACTCGTAGACTTGTTGACCTGTAGACTCGTTGACTTGTAGACTTTCTACTCGTATTGGTTTTTGCGGCGGTATTTGTTGGCTACTTGTTGGAGGATTGCGAATTTTTCGATGCGGTGGGGAGGGTAGTTGCCTTTGGCGATGGCTTTTTTCACGTGTTTGTACCAGTTGAGCATGTCGTGTTCCTCAAGGCGGTGCTTTGAGGGGCGGCGATGGTTCTCGTTCATGAATGTCATCATCTGGTCGTATTGCGCTTGCCATCTTTCGTCTTGTGTCATAATAGTGCTGATGTTATGGGTGGTGAAAATAAACCCGATTAACAGCAGGTGTGCTAATCGGGTTTGTGATAATTATAGTGTGCAAGAGTGCCAGTGCTACACTATCGCATTACTTTGCGATGAGGAGGTAGTAGTTCTTCTTGCCGCGCTGTGCGAGGATGTATTTGCCGTTGAGCAGGTCGGCGGTGCCGATGGTGGCGTTTTGGTCGGTGAGTTTTTCCTTGTTGATGCTCACGCCGCCGCCTTGTGTCATCTTCTTCATTTCGCCCTTTGATGGGAACACGGCAGCCTCGTCGGTGAGCAATGAGATGGCTGGAATGCCTTCTTCGAGTTTAGCCTTGCTGATTTCGAATTGTGGCACGCCTTCAAACACGCTCAAGAGGGTGCTTTCGTCGATTTTGTGAAGAATGTCGTTAGCCTTGTTGCTGAAAAGGATTTGTGAAGCCTCCACAGCCATTTCATAGTCGGCGGCAGAGTGCACCATAGTGGTGATTTCCTTTGCCAAACGCTTCTGCAATGGGCGCAAACCAGGGTCGGCAGCCTGTTCTTCTTCGAGTTTGGCGATTTCTTCCTGAGTGAGGTCGGTGAAAATCTTGATGTACTTGGCCGCATCTTCGTCGCTCACGTTCAACCAGAACTGGTAGAACTTGTAAGGTGATGTGCGCTTAGGGTCGAGCCATACGTTGCCGCCCTCGGTCTTGCCAAACTTGGTGCCGTCGGCCTTAGTGATAAGTGGGCAGGTGATGGCGAAAGCCTCGCCACCGTTCATGCGGCGGATAAGTTCGGTACCGGTGGTGATGTTGCCCCATTGGTCGCTACCGCCCATTTGCAAGCGGCAACCTTCGTGCTCGTAGAGGTAGAGGAAGTCGTAGCCCTGAAGGAGTTGGTATGAAAATTCGGTGAACGACATACCGTGGTCGGCATTGGCAGCCAAACGCTTCTTCACAGAGTCCTTTGCCATCATATAGTTGACGGTGAGGTGCTTGCCCACGTCGCGGATAAACTGCAAGAAACTGTAGTTCTTCATCCAGTCGTAGTTGTTGACCAGAATTGCGGCGTTAGGAGCACCGCTGTTGAAATCAAGGAATTTTTCGAGTTGCTTACGCAGACATTCCTGATTGTGGCGAAGTGTGACCTCGTCGATAAGCACACGCTCCTGGCTCTTCATTGAAGGGTCGCCAATCATACCGGTGGCACCACCGATGAGGGCGATAGGGCGATGGCCTGCACGCTGCAAGTGCTTCAGCATCATGATGCCCACGAGGTGGCCGATATGGAGAGAGTCGGCAGTAGGGTCGATGCCCACGTATGCCGATGTCATTTCTTTGTTGAGTTGTTCTTCTGTGCCGGGCATCATATTGTTGATCATCCCGCGCCATTCGAGTTCTTTTACGAAATTAATTTTACCCATCGAAACTTAATTTTCTGTATAGTTGTTTTGTTACTTTATAATTTGCAATTGAAATACAAAGGTACGACTTTTTTCTAAAAGAGTGAAATTTTGCAATTTACATACGAGAAAGCCGCATAAAAATAGCGTCAGAAGTGCCGAGTGCATCAATTTCTACACGAGTTTGGTGAGGGTGTAGATGTAGGTCACGCCGGTGTCGGCCACTTGCTGGAGGCGCACTCGCTTGCCGCTTTTCTCCAGAATGGTGAACTTGTTGACCCGCGTCATTCCTGGCAGAGGCACGAAATATACATTATCTTCGAGGAAAAGCCATTGCATTTGGTCGCCGTCGTCGCTCCAGTTGCCGTAGGTGGTGGTGAAGGGGTCGTGGCGCTCGTTGGTGATGGTCACCTGCACGATTTCACCTTGAAACTGCACGGAATAGTGCGAGCCAGTCGGTGGGGGCACCACGGTGCCATCTACCGTTACCGAACTGATGGTCCAAGTGCCAAACCACACGCCTATGTCGCCGCCATTTTGGGTGCATGACGAAAATGCCACCGAGGCGACAAGAAACCACAAATATGTAATAAGATGTTTCATCATTGTCCGATATTAAAGTCGCCATGGTATGATACCGACACCATGCCGCCTGTGTTGTTGCCTAAAAGTGAGCCACGGTCGAAAGCGAACTGCGCCTTCAGTTCCAATCCTTTCAGCCACGATGGGTGCGCATTTGCCTCAAGCATGAAGCAGGTGGCGCGCACGCCTGTGGCGCGAGGGTGCTCAGGGGTGCCGTAAGCCTTGCGGGTGGAGAACAGCAAGCGATAGTCGTACTCGCTGCTGAGATAGCCCTTCACGCCGATGTGGAAACCACGCACCAAGTTGTCGAGGTAGCGCATGTAGCCGTCGGTGTTGTAGATAAGGGATTTGGCGAACGGAGTGCCAATCGACATGCCACGGTTTTGGTAGCCATTGTAACTGTAGTTGTTGTAGTAGTCATCGGAGCCTGTGGCACCGCCTTTGATGGCTGAATCCTTGTTGAGTTCTTCAGAGAAGTGGATATGGCCGCTTTGGTTGGTGAAGTCGATGTATTCCACCACCACATCGCTCACGAAACTCTTTGTGGCGGAGCGCCATTCCAGTCCCCACAAACCGTCGAAGCCGTTCTGCAAGCCGATGCCCGAACCGTCTTCCCAAATGGTCTGGTGATAGGCGCGGAACTTGCCCACCGCGTCGTTCTCGTAGTCGAGCATGATGTCCCAACTGCCCACATGGTTGCCCTCCACATACATTTGGTCGCCCGGGTTGTCGCCACCGCTGCCGGCGATAATGCTTCGGAAGAAACTTTTGAAGTTGGCAGGCATCTTCACCGTTTTGGTCAGAATGCCATTCTCGTAGATGTTTTGAGTGCCTGCAAACTGGCACGCAGCCTGTGCACCGATGGTGAACACGAACGGCTGGTCGGGGCGTGTGCGCAGACGCAGTTTCTTGTAATTTAACCAATAGCCTGTGGTGAGGAAATTGTTGTAGTAGTTGTAGTGGTTTTTCAGCCAGTCGCCGTCGTCGAGGCGCTCGTAGCCTATTTCGCCACTAATCTGCACCCAGCCGTTGGTGTAGGGAATGTTTTGATGGTTCACAAATCCCGCTCTGATGCCTGTGCCGGGGCGTGCGTTGCCGCTCATCACCAAGTCGCCGCTCGAAAGGTCGGCACTCGCCAAGTCGGATTGGCGCGCCTTTGCGCCCACGGTGGCAAATAGGCTGCGGTATTTCACGTCGGCATATAGTTGTTGCACCCATGCGTGTGCAGGGTGCTGAAGATTGCGCACAAACTTGTCGGTGGCGAGGTCGTAGCGGTCGTATGACACCGAACTGGTGTAGCCTCCCCAAAATTCGGCACCGAATCCGAATGAAAAGCGGCGAGTGGTGTCGAGTTCGTGCTTTGCGGCAGCATTGAGCAGGGTGGAGTATTGCTGTGTGAGCGTTCCGCCCCGGTTGGCGTTGATGTAGTAAGGAGCGATGTCGCCCTTGCCGTAGTTTGCCGTCACTCCGCCTTCATATTCCACCTCAAATTGAGCAGAAGCCAAGAAGACTGTTGTCGCCAGCATGTAAATGATATTTACATAGCGCAAAAAAGTCATTTCGTTCGTTGTTATTTTTCAAAAGTGTTGATGTGCCGACTTTTCTTTTGGTCGGTGATTTCGTCGATGTTGATGTAGATGCCGCTTTCCTCCACTTCGCCAAACTCGTGGTTGATGGCTGTGCCGAAAAAGCGCATGGTGGGCGAGAGGTTCATGTAGGCGTTGACCAGCGGAGGAATGTTGATGCCGTGGCTGCGTATGAACTGGTTGAGGCGGCGGTAGTCTTCCTTAAAGTCGTTGCCCACGAAAAAATGCTCGGTGCGCGCTGCCGGTGTGTCGGGCTGGAGCGGCTCAATCGGGGTGACCAGAGCCTTGCGGTCGGGGAAGTAGAGGCGCAGGAAGTGGAGCAGCAAGTCGCGGCACTCTCTTTGGTAAGAGGGATACATCGTCATCTTGCCCAGCAGATATTTGGCGTCGGGGTGGAGCACGGTGAGTGCGCCCAAGCCGTCCCAGAGGTTGTCGAGCGCGAAAATCGACTTCGCACCCTTGTTGGCTGACTGATATTCGGGGCGAACGAACGAGCGGCCCAGTTCAATGGTGATGGGCAGGTAGTGGCGCATAAATTCGCTTGAAAAGCGAAACATGTGGCTCATGGCTATGTGGGGTGTGCCGTCGGGGTCGATTACCATGTCTTTGCCAAGAATATAGCGGTAGGCACCGATGATTTCACGCTCCTGCGGATTCCACACGAATAGTTGGCGACAGGGAGTGGGCATGGTGTCGAACTCGTCGATGTCGCAACTCTTGCCAGTGCCTCCGCCCCCTGCACGGAACGAGATTTCGCGCAATCGGCCTATCTCGCGCATGATGTTGGGCGCGCTGTGGGCATCGACAATGTAGATTTCATTGCCGGCTTTGTTGGTGCGACGCAAAAGGCGGTCGGGCGTCAGTTCGCTTTCTATCAGGCTGATGTCAACTGGGTCAATGATTCGTTGTTCTGTCATCGTCGTCGGTGTTTCAGTTTTCCTTATATATTAAAGTTTTTCTTTTCGTTTTCAGGCTTGAGCGCATAGCAGATGTCGGCTAAGCGTTGTGCCTCTTCCATGGGGTGGCTTGCGTCGAGGCTTTGCCATGCGATGGGCGTGCCCACCACCACGCGAAACCTCTTGCCCCTGCTCTTAAACATTTCGCCGGGCAAAAGTATCATTTCGAGGTTGAACTTCATGCCCAGGCGTTTGCGCCAGCGTGCCATGCGATAGAAGAAACGTGAGTTTTCGCCATCGAAATACATGGGCACGATGTCGCGCTGCGAGCGTATGGCGTGCATCACCACAAATTTCTGCCACTGCAAATCGTGAATCTCGCCGTTCTTGCCCATACGCGAGCATAGTCCGGCAGGGAATGTAATCATCTGGTTCTGCCCCTGGTATTCAGCCTCGATTTCGGCGGCACGCCCACGCGATTGCCTGCCGTATTTGTTCACAGGCAAAAACACGGGTTGCAGCGGCTTCACCGCCATCAGCAAATCGTTGACCAAAAACCGAATGGCACCCTTGTAGCGGCCACCCAGAAGTGCGATGAGCGAAAGTCCGTCAAGTCCGCCCAACGGGTGATTCGACACGAAAATGAAGCGGCCCCCGGCAGGGATGCGGTCGGCGTGCTCCACCTCGGTGGTGATGTCGAGGTAGTCGAGAGCCTCGTTGGCAGCCCCCACACCGTCTTTTCCGCACATGCGCTGAAGAATCTCGTTCAGTTCGCGCTGATGAATGATGCGCTCCAGCCAGCGAGTGAGCAAGCATGGGATAAAGCGATAGTAGCGAGGCAAGCGTTGCCTCACCAACTCATCTACATCTATCACCAATGGCTCGTCGTTCATTTCCAAATTCACGATTGAATTAGCAAAGTTAGTCAATAATGGGGATAATAGGAACAAGAAAGTCATAAACTTTTAGAACAAATGGAAGAAAATTTGTACTTTTGCAGATGCTCATCATTGTATGATAAAAATGAACACCTTCTATCTCCTTTCACAAAAGCGTCAACGCATTCAACTCTCGGTCGAGTTGATGGCGATGTGCATATTGTTTGCCGCTTCCATAAGCGTGTTCGGCACCGATGGCGTGAGTTTGGCGTGTGGGCTTGGCGTGGCGTTTGCCGTGCCTCGCTGGCTCTATGCCCGATTGAGCGCAGGAGAGACACGGGGAGGAATGGTGCTCACGGTGGTAGGGTTGATGCTGGTGGCGTGGGCGTTCCGCAACATCTACGGCTGGACGGTGGCAGAGGGGCACTCGTTTGCCGACCCTGCGCTCCATTGCGACGACAGGGCTTACTACCTGTGGGCTCTGAGCCACTACGACGGTTCGGTGCTGGAACCTGACACCAAGTTTGTGGGTTTTCCGCTGATGATATTGCTCTCGTGGCGACTGTTGGGGCACAGCATCGTTTGGCCCATCGCCATCAATGTGATGCTCACCCTGCTCACAGTGGTGCTCACCGGGCTGACGGCTGGCAGAGCCTTGGCAGGACGTGTGCGAGCCGACCGAAGCACCATCACCTTTTTAGCCATGCTCGTGACCTGTACGCTCTGCTTTTTCTTGAGCCATGGCCCGATGCTTTTGAAAGAGCCGCTCACCTATTTCTCGGTGGCACTGGCGGCTTATGCCATAGCCCGAATGAAGGAGACTGATATGGCTTCGCGCGGAAGCGTGTGGCGCGATATTGCGCTGTTTGCCGTGTCGGTGGCTCTGATGTCGATAGCGCGCACCAGTGTCATCTACTTTTTGGTGGCGGGTGTGATGCTTACACTTCTCGACGACAAAAGCATGTGGCGATACGCTTGCACACTGATTGGAATTGCGCTAATCGGAATTGGAATGGGCATGTATTGGTCGAATGGCTTCAGCGTGGAAGTGCAGATGCACATGTTGGCGGCTACCGATGCCGGAGGCGACATCATGAAATCCATTTATCAGGCGCGTGGCATTTACGGCGAAATAATGAGCGACTACTTCGGGCTTCCCGTATGGCAAAAACTGCTGCTGCTACCAGTGACATGCACCTTGCAACTCTTCATACCTTTCCCTTGGACAAACACCGAGATGATTAACATTTGGTCGGTGGCAACCCGCTTCCAATTCATGTGGTATGCCGTGGCTGGTGTTTCGCTCTACTATCTGTTTGTGCTCGCTTGGAAGCGAAAGAGTTTGGGGTGGTGGGCGTTGTGGCCATTCGTGTGTGCCGCAGCAGTGGCTTTCACCACCAGTGGCACCGTCAGCCGCTACATACTTCCCTACGAGCCTCTGTTTGTGACCGTGGCAGTGTGGGTGATGCTCAAATACCATGAAGGCAACTGCCGCCACTCCTTCAACCTGTGGTTTGTCACCTATGCCGCGGCTGTAATCGTTATACTCGCCACTTGCTACCTTGTCACCACCCAGTGAGAGCGGTGTGGCGTGAAAAAGAAAGCCCCAATCCGGTAGGGTGGGGGATTGGGGCTGTATGGGGAATGGATGTGTGGAAATAGGGGTTACTTGAGGGTAACGAGGGTGCCGCATGGCTCGCCGGCGAGCACTTTGCGGAGGTTGCCCTTCACGTCCATGTTGAAAACATGGATTGGGAGTCCGTTTTCCTTACACATGATGGTGGCTGTCATATCCATCACCTTGAGGTTGCGGTTGTAGATTTCGTCGTAGGTGATTTTGTCGAACTTGGTGGCTGTTGGGTCCTTTTCTGGGTCGGCGGTGTAGATACCATCTACGCGGGTGCCCTTGAGCATCACTTCTGCCTCCACTTCAATGCCACGGAGTGCAGAGCCGGTGTCGGTGGTGAAGAATGGGTTGCCAGTGCCGCACGACATGATTGCCACCTTGCCTTGCTCCATAGCCTCGATAGCACGCCACTTGCTGTACTGCTCGCCGATTGGGAACATGTTGATGGCGGTGAGCACCTTCGATGGCTGGCCCACTGCGTCGAGACCTGAACTCAATGCGATAGAATTGATCACGGTAGCCAACATGCCCATCTGGTCGCCCTTCACACGGTCGAAGCCTTGCGCCGCGCCTTTCAGTCCGCGGAAAATGTTGCCGCCACCAATCACGATAGCCACTTGCACGCCAGCGTCAACTAATTCCTTGATTTGCTCGCAATAGTCAGCCACACGCTGTGGGTCGATACCGAAGCCTTGCTCGCCCTGGAGCGATTCACCACTGAGTTTGAGAAGCACACGCTTATAAATTGCCTTCATAGTTTGTCCTGTTTTTTTGTGTATTTGATACTTGTTTGTGATTTCGTAATGCAAAAATAGCGAGTTTTGCGCCAACTGCCAAAAAAAAGGTTGGACAACCGCTCGGCGATTAATCCAACCTCTATATCTTACTTAATTAAAAGTGGTCAACTCTTACTTTGAAGCCTTAGCGCGCTCAATGTATTTGTCGATGTTCATACCGAGAGCGGTGCGTGGGAATTGAGTCTTCATAGCCTCATACACGGCGAGTTCGTCGTCGTATTTCTTGGTGGCGTGAAGCACTGTAGCCTTCTTCTTCATGATGATAGGAGTGAGTGATTCGTTGTCGCCAGCTTGCTTGATAGCCTTATCGTAGTTAGAGATGGCCTTGTCGTAGTTTTTCTTGTTCACATAGCAGTCAGCCAAGAGTGATTGAGCAGCAGGACCCATAATCTTACCGTTGAAGCTTGAGCCTTCGAGAAGCTGGATGGCTTCATCGTATTTCTTTTGCTTGTAAAGAATCGTTGCTGCCATTTGTGCTGCGCGGTTAGCAGGAGCGTATGATTCGTTGGCAGCCTTCTTGTATGCTGCAAGACCTGCAGAGTCGCCCTTAGTCACATATTCCATATCGGCCTTGTTGACCATATTTTGAGCGTCTTGCATACCATTGTTGCGAACCATGATAAAGATTGCAACAGCTGCAAATACTGCAACGATAGCACCAACACCACCGTAGATGAGCTTTCTGTTGTTTTCAAGTTTCTGTTCCCATGAGGTGAGCGTTTCGTTCACTTCGTCAACAGTTGTACGAGCTTGTTTGTTGTTCTGTTTAGCCATATTATGTTTTTAACTAAAAAATTTTCTATAGTTTCAGTTCGCAAAATTAATAGTAATTATTGTGATTTAAAAGTAATTTGCGGATTATTTTTCAAAAAAGAGCGAAAACGCATCAGTTATATGCTTAATTTGAGTAAATTTGCGGTCGAAAAGCGAGCAATATCACTTTTGCAATTCTTAAATTTATTTATCTAAAGTGAAAAAGATTCTTTTGGCAATGGGCATGATGCCGCTACTGTGGTGTTGCGATGGTAGTGGCGAACGCAAAACGACAAGCAGTGGAACCGACACGGTGGCCACAACCAGTGCCGCGCCCACTCCCACCAGTGAGCGAATTGCCACAATGACCGAGGAAGTGCGCATGCTCATGGAGCAATTCGGCGAAAACCCCGATCCAAAACTTCTGCAACAGGCAATGAGTATCAACGACAGCATTGAGCGGCTCGACACCACACAGCAAGGACGCTTCAACACCGCTCTCACGCGCGCGCAACTGCTCGCCATGAGCGGCAACATGCTTGAGGCGATGGAAATTCAGGAACGATTGCTCAGCAACAACCCCGACGACTTTGTGCGCCTCCAGTTCTACGCCGGAAAATTCCGCATGGAGGGCAAACTCGACTCGATGAACATCTACGCTGAGCGTGCGTTGAGCAGGTGCGACAAGGTGATTGCCGACAGCGCCGACAATGCCGTGGCGGTGGACCAGGCGTTGATGAACAAAATCAACATCTACCAGATTCTTGACAACCGCAGCAAGGCGAAAGAGGCGAACGACCAACTCGCCAGCCGACACAAAGACGACCCCGACTACCAGTTGACCGACGAGGAATTTAACGAGGAATACAACGCCGCAAGAGCATCGCTCAACCAGTCGGCAGAGGCATACCGTAAAAACGAAAAAGAGATGCTTCGCAAGAGCGAGAAGGAAGTTCATCGAAAGGGCGAGAAGGAAAAGAGAAAACACTCCGCACCAGCGCAATAAAACGAATGGCAAGGCTTTGTCCCTCCCACATTAAATTTTGCCCTCCCACATCAAATAATTTTTGTATCTTTGCATTTGGATAACAAACGACGAACGCTCACTCCTATGGAACTTAGATGCCCACATTGCGGAAAAAAGCAGACACTGACGGTGGCAAAACTCACTGCCAGCGGTGGTGTGGTGATTTGTCCACAGTGCGTGAGCGAGTTTACGGTAGATGTGAGCAAACTGCCTAAGGAGTCGCCAGCTGTGGCTGAACCTGCTCCTGAAGCGACCGCTGCCCCCAATCCCCACAGCGAGGTGGCATTCTGCTCCACCTGTGGCAAGGGTCTGCCAGCGCGTGGACTGAATTTCTGCCCATTCTGCGGTGCGCCACTGCCATTTGCCGAAGTGAGCGCCACTGCCTCAGCCGCGCCACAGCGCGCCACCACAGCAGCCACACAGAAAGCCCCAGAGCAAAACAAAACCACACAAACCGAGGGAAACACACTCGCCGCACTTCCGTTCGTGAAAGTGCCACATTTCATCCCTCAAAAGCACGAGCCAGCAAGCCTCCGCTTCAAACTCATGGCATGGGTGGTGATTGCCGCCCTCGTCGCCTTTTTCGCACTGATGGTTTGGCACGGCAATGTGGAATAACACACACCCAAAACCACACCAAAAATTAAAAAATCAAAAATAATCTGTTTTTGCTATAATATTCTGTGATAATATGCGTTATTATGGAAAAATTTCGCTAAATTAGCATATTCATTTACGCAACCAAGTAAAAACCAGATATGACCGAGAAGAACAGATACTGTGTGATCATGTGCGGTGGATGTGGAAGCCGCCTGTGGCCTAAGAGCCGTACACAGATGCCCAAGCAATTTATTGATTTCCTTGGAACAGGTCAGTCGTTGCTACAACTCACCGTAGCGCGATTGAAAGGTATTATTCCACAAGAAAACATTATTATGCTCACTCGCAGCGAATATGTGGACCTGGTGAAGGAGCAAGTGCCCGAAATCACCGATAGCCAAATATTGTGCGAGCCAGCACACCGACGCACCGGACCAGGCAACGCCTGGGCAGCCTACCATATCAAGGCACTCAACCCCGACGCAAAAATCATGGTGGCTCCGTGCGACAATATCATTCTGCGTGTCGACGAATTTCGCGATAGTGTGGAAAAGGCGTTTGAGTTTATCGAGCACCACGACACGCTGCTCACCTTTGGCGTGAAGCCCACCCACCCCGAAACCCGCTACGGCTACATTCAGCAGGGGCGTGAGATTGACGGCGATTTCGCCATGGTGAAGACGTTCACCGAGAAGCCCGACTTGGAGTTGGCGAAGGTGTTTGTGGATAGCGGCGAGTTTTACTGGAACACCGGCATCTTCTTCTGGAGTGCCACTTCCATTATCAAGGCGCTCAACGAAAATGCCGCCAAGGTGTCGCCAAAGTTCCGTGAGGGCGAAGGCATCTACGGCACTGACAAAGAAGAGGATTTCATCAAAGAGATTTACTCCGCAAGCCAGAGCATTTCCATCGACTACGCCGTGCTTGAAAAGGCCGACAACGTGTCGGTGCTCCGTGTTGACGGCATCGGCTGGACCGACCTCGGCACATGGGGCTCGCTCTACGACGTAAGCCCAAAGAACCACGACGGCAACGTGCTGCAAGGCACCAAAACGATGATGATGAACAGCCACAACAATATCGTATCTACCCAAGGCGATAAGTTGGTGATTGTGTCGGAACTCGACGACTACATCATCGCCGACAGCGAAAACGCCCTGCTCATCGTGCCACGCAGCGAGGAACAGAAAATCCGCACCTATGTGCGCGAAGTGAAAGCCACCTACGGCGATGAATACAAATAATGCCCCCACGATTACCACGATTGGGCTATAGTCCAATCGTAAAGAAAATATATAAAATAACCGGCCGCGATTGCGGTCGGTTATTTTATTGTGCTAATAATAGATGTCGTCGTTGTCGGGACTGCTTTGGTTCACGCGTCGGCCTTGATTTTTTGCCTTTTGGTTTTGGCTTTGCTTCTTTGCCGCCTTTTCTTGGGCGCGCTTCATTTCTTCGCGTTTGCGAGCCTGATTTTCCTGCTTCTGCTTTCGCTGGCGGTCGGCTTTCGCCTGCTCCTCTTGGCGCTCTTTGGCCTCTTGGCGTTCCTTATCTTTCTTCTTCAGGAATTCCTCACGCGCCTTTTGGTCGCGCTTGGCTTGCTCCTGACGCATTTTCTCTTCTTTCTCGGCACGCTTGCGTGCTTCTTTTGCTGCCTTTTCGCGGCGCTTTTGCTCCTGCTTGGCTGCCTCTTTTTGCTCTTTTTCTTTGAGTTTTCTGAGTTTTTCCTTCTGCTTAGCCAGTCGCTCAGCCTCTTTCTTCTCCTCGGCTTTTCGCTTTTCGGCACGTTTGCGCGCCTCCTTGTCGAGTTTTTCCTGCTCTGGATTTGGCTTCACTTCCTTTTTCTCCTCCGCCGCAGGTTCGGGCTTCTTCTCCTTATGTGCTGTGGCGTGTGGGCGAGTGCGCACCTTTCTGCCACTGATGAGAATGTCCTTCAAACCGCAGCCCTTATTGAAGCGGCAAAGGTCCACAGCGTGGTCGATACCGGCTATCACGCCCTTTTCGGAGAATTGCCACAGCACCCAGTTGGCACCGCCCGTAAGGCGAGGCTCCACTTTCGAATAGCGGGCAATGAACAGCGGATAACCCGGAATTTTTCCACTCAAGAAAGAATTATAGAATGCGTGACCGGTGTAAATCATCGGTTTGCAGCCATAGTAGTCTTCCAGTTTGTCGGCAAAGGCAAGCACCGAATCCACCAGTGCCTTCACCGTGAGGTTGTTGCCACGCACCTCCACATCGATAAGCGGAATCAAGTCCTGGTCCTCCTTCTTCACCACGGAGGTGAAGTTGCGAAACTGCTTCTCCACCGGCACATTTGGGCGGAAGAAGTGGTATGCGCCCACGTTGATGCCGTATTGGCGCGCATTCTCAATGTTGTATTGATAGTGTCGGGAGCGATAGGTGGCGCCCTCGGTGGCTTTCACATACACGAATTTGATGTTCTTGTCCTTGGCTGTGGCGCTCCAGTCGATGTCTTTCTGATAACTCGACACGTCGATGCCGTCGTAAATCAGATTTGCCGACGAACCATTCACGGTCACCTGTGCGCACGAAATGCCTGCCACCACGGTGAGCAGCAGCACAGTAAGCGTATATCTCAGCCAAGAGTTTCGAAGCAACATGAGTGTAGTTGAAAACATAGTAATACAAAGATAAAATAATTCCTAAAAAATAGCACCTGTATAAATGCAAAAATGTATGCTTATCGGAAGAATCTGCCCACTACTGGCAACTTCTGGAACATTTCGCCCATGTGCTCGCGGCGGAACATCACCACGAAGAACACCATCATCAGCACGCAGCGATACACCGTGTCGAGCACGGCGGTGCCGAACGGATGCCACAGCATGGCCACAAACAGCACGGCGGCGAGACCGGTGTAGATGCCTATATCTTTCATCGGATAGGCAATCGGGTAATGCTTCTGCCCCACGAAGTAACTAATCACCATGGCAGTGCCATAGCCGGCGAATCCGCCCCACGCACACGCCATATAGCCATACTTGGGCACGAAGATGAAGTTGATGGCGAAAAGCACGGCACAACCCACAAACGAGAACACTGCGCCCCAGATGGTCTTGTCGATGAGTTTATACCAGAATGAGAGGTTGAAATACACACCCATCATGATTTCTGCCGCCATCACAATAGGCACCACCTTCAAACCCTCCCAGTAGTCGGGGGCAATGATGTGCTTGAGCACGTCGATGCCGGCAATCACTGCCAGGAATGCGAAAAGGGTGAACATGATGAAGTATTTCATCGCCTTGGCGTAGGTGTCTTTGTTGTCCTTGTCCTTGCTTTTACCAAACACAAACGGCTCGTAGGCGTAGCGGAACGCCTGAGTGATTAGCGCCATAATCATTGCCACCTTCACAGCCGCGCCGTAGATGCCCAGTTGCTTCTGCTGGTCGGCAGCCTCGTAGATGATGGGGAACAAAATCTTGTCGGCGGCTTGGTTGAGAATACCGGCGATGCCGAGCACTAAGATGGGCCAACTGTAGCCCAACATGCGCTTGAGCAATGCCCAGTCGAAGCGCCATTTGATGCAGATCAGTTCTTTCCAAAAGAGGAATGTGATGGCGCCAGTGGTCACGAGGTTGATGTAGAACACATAGCCCACATTGAGCGTGAAGTGGTCGTCGTAGATGCCGAAGAGGTTGCACTTCATGGCTGGCAATATCAGGAAGTAGAGCAAATTGAGCAGAATATTGATGAAAATAAACGCCAATTTCAGCCCTGCGAACTTGATAGGCTGCTTCTTATAGCGGAGATAGGCAAACGGTATGGCTTGGAATGCGTCGAGTGCCACGATAATCGCCATCGACACCACCCACGACTGATGGTCGGCATAGCCGAGGGCTGATGAGATGCCGGGCAGGAAGCCCACAACGGCAGCCACAAACATCAGCGCCGTGGCGCCCACCGACACCAGCGTGGTGCTGTACACCTTTTCGGCATCCTCGTCGGCTTTGTTGGCGAAACGGAAGAATGTGGTTTCCATACCATAGGTGAGAATCACCAGCAGCAGCGCAGTCCACGCGTAGAGGTTGGTGATCACGCCATAGCCACCAGAGGCGGCAGAGAGTGTGGCGGTGTAGAGTGGCACGAGCAGATAATTGAGGAAACGCCCAAAAATGCTGCTCACACCGTATATCGCAGTGTCTTTTGCAAGAGATTTTAAATTAGTAGCCACAGTGATAGTGTTTTTTTATATTCTATATATGTATATATTTAATTCGTGTGAATGTAATCTACATTTTAGTCAAAAATGTTGCCCTGCTCGGTAATGCGGTGTCGCTTCAGGTGCTTGTAGGCGAGTTCGGTCACTTCGCGTCCACGAGGGGTGCGGTTGATGAAGCCCTCTTTCACAAGATATGGCTCATACACCTCCTCGATGGTGCCTGGGTCTTCGCTCATCGACATGGCAATGGTGTTGAGCCCAACAGGGCCGCCCTTGAACTTGTCGATGATGGTGAGCAAAATTTTATTGTCGATTTCGTCGAGTCCGTATTTATCGATATTCAGTGCCTCAAGTGCATAGCGGGCAATGGTGGTGTCGATTTTACCGGAGCCTTTCACTTGGGCGAAGTCGCGCACACGGCGCAGGAGCGAGTTGGCGATACGTGGAGTGCCACGGCTGCGGAGCGAAATTTCAAGTGCAGCCTCGTCGGTGATGGGCACGTTGAGCAATCGAGCCGAACGCTTCACAATCTGCTCCAGCACCTCGTGGCTGTAGTATTCCAAGTGGCAGTTGATGCCAAAGCGCGCACGCAGTGGCGAGGTGAGCAAGCCGCTGCGAGTGGTGGCACCGATGAGCGTGAATGGCGCAAGCGAGAGTTGCACCGATCGTGCGCCCGGTCCCTTGTCGATCATAATGTCGATGCGGTAGTCTTCCATCGCTGAATAGAGGTATTCCTCCACCACAGGGCTCAGACGGTGAATTTCGTCGATAAACAGCACATCGTTTTCCTCCAGCGAAGTGAGCAAGCCAGCCAAGTCGCCCGGCTTGTCGAGCACAGGGCCAGAGGTGACCTTGAAGCCCACGCCCAGTTCGTTGGCAATGATGTTGCTGAGTGTGGTTTTACCCAACCCCGGAGGGCCGTAGAAAAGAGTATGGTCGAGCGCTTCGCCACGCATTCGTGCGGCTGCCACAAACACGCGCAGATTTTCTAGAATCTTATCCTGACCCGAAAAATCCTCAAATCGCACCGGTCGCAGAGCCTTTTCCACATCTTGGTCGCTGCGAATACGCTCCTTTCTTATGTCAAATTCTTCTTCCATCATATTTAAAAAGCAAATTTACAAAAAAATCCTTGCACCCTCCTTCCTAATCCCATTTTTCTTTCCCCCACCCATAAAAAAAAACTGATGCTGTGGGCATCAGTTTCCTTTATTATCCATTTTGCGCGTGTGCTATAGCACGCGCGCTATTTTATTGATGGGGGATGGTGTCGTGCTTTGCTTCGGGGTGCGAGGGTGTGTGGTGGGCAGGGGTTTTGCTCTCCACATGTTTTTCCACATGGCTGTGTGCCGCTGGTTTGGCTGTGGCTGGTTTGGCTGCGGCTGAATCGGTTTTCACCGCCTTTTTCTCCACCTTGGCTGGCTTTTCTGCCTTAACTGGCGCAGGTGCAGCGTTGCCGCTCTTTCTGAGCGCTTCGAGGCGGGCTTTCTTCTTCGCTCCACCGTGCCAACATTGATAGTCCACGCTGTTGAGCACGCCAAACTCGTAGCCATGCTGCTTGAAGTAGCGGATAATTTGTGGCAATGCCGTGACGGTGGTGCGCTTTGCGCCGGTGTCGTGCATCAAAAGGCACTGAATGTTGTGTCGTGAGCCACAAGCCGAGCGCACGAGTCGGTCGGCAGCAATGTTGTTGCCGCGCGCATCGCCCGAATCAAGGTTCCAGTCCACAAACTGATAGCCGCTGTCGAGCAACGCCACGCACAGGCGGTCCATAAATTTAGGGTCGGAATTGTATTTGCGGTAAATCGAGTTGCTGCTACCGCCGGGGAAACGCATGATGCGCGAACGCTTGCCGGTGTATTTCTCAATCAAGTCGTTGAGTTTGTTGAGGTCGGCAAAGTATGAGTCGATGCTTTTATAGATTTTGAAATTGTGCGAATAGGTGTGGATAGCCACCTCATGGCCGTCTTTGGCAATGGCTGCCATGCGGTTGAGGTAGGGGGTGAACTGGGCAGTGACGAAGAATGTGGCTTTCACCCTCTCTTGGCGCAGAATGTTCAATATCTGGTCGGTGCACACCGATGGGCCGTCGTCGAAAGTGAGATATACGATTTTCTCGTTTTTGCCCACCACACGGAGTTGTTCGGTCACGGTGGTCACATTGTGGGCAGAGTCGTTCACCGAGTAGGTCACCTCGTAGATGCCCTGTCGGTTCCAGTTCACCTTCGAAGCGTCGATGGTGAGTTTTGCCTCGCCCGAATTGTCGGAATATTTCACGCCACGCGTCAGGAAGGTGGAGTCGTGAGGCTCGCCCTCCATAATCATCATCGGTCCACGAGTGGTGAGTGTGGGCGCAATGGTGTCGTCGGGAGTGGAGTCGAAAATCGACGCTCCTGCTTTATTGGTGCACGATATGGTGGTGGCTGCGATTGTGGCTAACGTAATTACGAATGTGGCTTTTCGCCAAGATTGAAACAAATTCACTTTACTAATGTTTTTTATGTGTGCGTGGATTTTACGGAAAAATTGGGTAAAACCTTTGTACAATACTATTTTAAAATATCAAACCCCGATGACTCGGTGCGAACTTCTTTAAATTGAACTGCAAAGTTACGAAAAAATCCAAGAATTATAACAAGCAAATCAGAACATTAGGCACTTTTTAACACATCACAGCCTCTGCGCCCCACACAGGCACTTTTCGCTCACCCAAACAGCAGCATGGCGATGATGAGCACCACGAGTGCCACCACGGCAAACACCGCCGTGCCCACGCCCTTTTCCTGCTCCTTCTCGGCAGGGTGGCGTGGCAGGCGCGACTCGTCGAACTCTGCCAACTGCTCCAAATACTCCATTTTGGCGTTGGCAAGTTCCTGCTCACGGCGCATTTCCTCGTCGCGGCGTGCCTGCTCGCCCTTGGGGTCGAGAATGCAGTCGAAATACTCCTGCCCCGGTGCCAATCGCTGCACCGGGTCGGTGCGTTGCTGTTTCTTACGATATTCCTTCATCACCCCAAAGTTACAACTTTTCCCCCAAAACCCCACCACCATCCACCACCATATTTTACCACACCCACCTCCACACCCACCTCGTTGGCTTTTTCTACAAAATTTGTACTTATCAGAACTTCTTTCGTCAAAAATATTTTTTAACACTCGAAATTTGTGGGGGGGGTATTTCTGTGTACTTTTGCCGAAATTTTGAACGCTCTTATATTAAAATGTATACTTTTTTGGGCTGATGCTTTGAATTAAACAGATGTTGCTACTACTCACAAGGCGCAGCCAAAATAGTATGACAGAACACAGTGTTAGATATTTATAATTAGTTGTCAATTTATAAGTTTTTCACTTAATTATTATGACCAAATTTTATGGATTTGTCACGCTCGTGGTATGCATGATTTTCATGAGCATGACATCAGTAATGAACGCAGCCGTTTACCTGCTTCCAGGTGACTGCGCTCAAGGCAATGAGGAATGGTGGGCCTACACTTGGACCGACGGCATTCCTAACGACAAAGGCGAAGTTGCTAAAGCCACAGAGTTTTGGACTCAAGGCACTGTCGGAAGCGATGGCAAAGTGACTTTCGACCTCACCGACAAAGGTTACAACCTTATCTTTGTGCGTATGAACCCCGAACGTGGCGGCAATAAGCCATCGTTTGACTATCGCTTGAACCAAACCACCGACCTTAGCGTAATGGAAGAATCCACTTACGAACTCACAGGTTTTGGCGAAGGCAATCTCATGAACGGACAATGGCAAAAGGTTGCCAGCGTCACCAACAAGACTATTTGGCAACAGACCAATGCCAATGCAGCAAACTTTCTGAGCCACCGCCGTGCGCTCACTGGCCGTCACTGCATGGTCAACAAACTCGTGAGCGTGGTGGAAGCAGCCAACTGGGTAAAGGGACTCGACAATATGACCGATGAAGACCTCACCAACGACGCTGTTTTTCCATCGGTAGCATCGGTGGGCGTGGGCGCAAAGCCTATCACCTCAATTCGCGACACCGAAAACCACTATGCCGAAGGCACCACCGCTGGTTTCACCATTGTGGCAAGCAGCGGCGCAAGCGTGCTCAAACTGGGCGTGGCAAATGCCTGGGCTATCAATTTCTATCTTGAAGGCAAACTAAAAGCCACCAAGGCTGTGTCGTCGGGGCAAAAAGTGGGTGGTGTGGGACTCACGCTTATCCAACTCCCTGGCTCAAAAGATGTGACTATCGACCTCTCGGCCACTGCGCCATGCGAGTTCGATGAAATCTCTCTTTCTCCTGTCGGCATTGCCGATGCAAGCGTAATCACCAACACTCGCATCAAATATGCGTTTGTGGGCGACTACAACACCAACACCATCACCCAAACCTCAATGAAGAACTACGCCGCCGCTAAAGGCCGTTTGCCTTTCTCGCTCGACCAAGGCGCAAAGCAAAGAGATGGCAAAATCAATGGCACAGAAGGTGGTTACTGGGCTGGTAGCGACCTTATCGACGACAACTTGACCAATGGCGTGGCTTGGGGTGTGATTAGTATCGGCACCTCGCTCGACTGCCGTGTGGGTGCTGTAATTAACCGTGCCGACCCCGACCAGAGTATGCCTTTCAAGGCTGGCTCTGCCGTGGGCTTCAAAATATCGTCGGCATCGCTTTTGAAATTGCCTGTGGGCGATGCAGCCACCATTGAACTGTATAAGGGTGAATGGAAAGAGGTGAAGCCATTGTTGGGCAAATCATATTATGAATATGTGCAGACGAGAGTTCAAAAAGAAGTGATCGATGGCAGTGTGCTGTCGCTGAAGTTGATTAGCGGCGATGTGCAATTCCCCACCATTACTGCTAAGGAAGATTTCTCGCACGTTCGCATCACATTCCTTACCGGACTTGAATTGGATTTGGGTGGCACGAAAGCCCTCTACGCTTTCATCACCGACCCTGCCGAGACCACACACCAGTGCAATTTGGGACTTAGCGCAAATGCAAGCGTTTGCTCTACCGACACCGAATACCAACTCACCTCGGCTATGCCTGTGAAGTGGGAAATCACCGAACAACCAGCCGGCGCAAATGCCACAATCGACGAAAACGGCAAAATCACAGGTATGCCTGCGCACATCGACGGCAACTATGTGATTAAGGCTACTGCCAACGATGGCTGCACTGGCTTTGTGACCATCACCCACGGACTGGAATTGAGCGCAGAATCGTGCGACAATCCTATCTATAACGAAATCGACAAAAACGACTGGGCACTCTCTGAACAAGTGTACGACAAGGGCGGCTCGCTGATTACTATCGGTGGCAGCAAAATGCAAGATTCTGAAAACATTCTTAGCAAATCGCTGGAAGATTATGCACTCTACACACAAATTCTCGACACACACGTTGTGGAAAACAAGCCTATCGTTGGCGTGAGAAAAACCGAAGGCTTGATTAGCGACGGCACAAGCGCACACCGTATCGGCTTCGTGATTGAAGCACAATCCACTGGTTTGACCGCCGATGTGATTGACCTGTTCAATATTCGCACCTACTATCAGGGCGAACAAACCGATAGCAAGGTGATTAAGGAAACCAACTCTTTGAAGGTGAAACTCATTGGCAGCCGCCGTGCGCAGAAGTTGCGCTTCGCTGTGGATATTCCTGCCGGTGTACAGTTCGACGAGTTTGTGCTTTGGAAGAGCGGTGTGCTCGACCTGTCGATTGACAAGATGAAAATCTACTACGCATTCGACGAGCCTTTCGCCGACGAGGAAGCCCCATCGGAATGTTTCGACCCTATCGGCTGCGCCTCAACCGTGATTTCTAACCTCAGCGGCGCACGCATCAAAGCCAACGATATGCAATTTGCTGGCGCGGTGAATGTGGCAAATGTGGTCGACAACCTCACATTCCTCGTCGACGACGACATCAACACCGCTTTGACCCTTACCAACACCGTTTCGCTGGGCGATGGCTTGGTGGTGGCTGTGGATTTGGGCAGAGTGTATCCAAAGACACAACAAGTGGGCTTGATTATGGACTCTAAAACCTATTTGGCTGGTGTGAAGTTGGGCAGTTGGATTACTATCAAAACCTATCTGAATGGTGTAGAAAAAGACAAGCAAACCGACTGGAGCGTGCTTGGCGTGAATGCTATCGGTTATGGCGACAAGAGTTACATCTTCTTCAACCCAACAAGCGAATTCGACGAAGTGCGCATCACTATCGCAAACGTTGCCAACCTGCTTGAATTTAATTCAAAATACTATGGCTTGTTCATTCGTAATGACTACGACGGCGACGGCACTCCCGACTGCAAGGACGATGACTCTTGCGCCGAGGAATACACCCTCGACGAAGAAGCCACCGAACTGCATAAGCCTAAGGACTACATCGAGGGCAACCTTGTGCTGCACCGCTCGTTTGAAATCAACAACTGGAACTGCATCACGCTGCCTGTTGACCTGACTTGGCTGCAAGTGCGCAACGCATTTGGTAACGGTGTGAGAATTGCCACTCCAGAAGGTTTCTATTACTCTCCATACATTGGTGCCGACGGCACAAAATACTCTGTGCTTTACTACAACCCTCGCACCGACAAGGATGGCGACATAGCATTGGAGAAAAACAAATACTACGTGATTCACCCAGAGCGTGAACCTGACCTTGCCGACGGCACCTATACTGCACAAGACGGCATCACCGTGAATGCGCCTATCTACTTTATTCCTAAGGTGACCTATCTGCGCGAAGCCGAGTTGGATGGCGGTGTGGTTGATCCTATTACTGTGAACTATAAAAAGTTCAACAACGGCAGCAACGCACCAATGATGATGGCTGACGAAAACACCAACGAAGTGCCAGAAATCATTCTCCACGGCTCGCAAGTACACCTCGATGGCCATGTGAACAGCAATGTGGCGGCTGGCGACAACTATTTGTATAGTTACAACAACACGTTCACCCGTGTGTCGGACATCAATGGTGCGCCAATGCGTGGCTTCAGATTCTACGCCGAAAACCGCACCCCATATCCTATCACCCACGAAAAGGGTACGGATTTGGACACTCCAACCGGCATTGTGAACATCGTGTCGCCTGCTAAGATGCCAGAAGGCGTTTACACCATCGACGGACGCATGATTCGCACCACCAACGACACAACCAACCTGCCTACAGGCTTCTACATCGTAGGTGGCAAAAAAGTGGTGGTATCAGCAAAATAACCCCACCCATCCAAAAGATTCCCAAAAAGTTATAAAATAAGTCATAACTTTTCCACGCCCCGAAAGGACTTTCTGAACCTTTCGGGGCTTTTTTTACATCATAATCACGATGCCATACCGAATCCCCAAATCGGTGATTAGGGCTTATGGATATTTACAACGCATCTAAACTGACTCTATCATGCTGCCCCATCGCCCGAAACTCCTTGGGAGTCATGCCGGTCACTTGCTTGAACTGCGAAGATAGGTGTGCCGGCGAACTGTATCCGAGCGTGTAAGCAATCTCGCTTGTGGCAAGTTGACTGTAGCAGAGCAGTTCCTTGGCGTATTCTATGCGATGAACGATGGCAAACCGCTCTATGGTCACGCCCCGCACCTCGGAGAAGAGTTTGCTCAATGTGCTGTAGTCTTTATTTAACTGGCGCGAGAGAAAGTCCGACATCTTGGGTCGCTCCTTTTCCATCCTCACCCATTGCTGCACGGCAATGCGTATGCGCTCCACCAACTGCGACCGAGGGTCGTCGAGCAATTCAAAGCCCTTGTCCTGCAATTTTTCAGCCACAGAGCGGCATTGATCGCTGGACAAATCTTCCTCCACTTCAGCGTCGCCCAAACTTACTGCCTTCTCCGTCAAACCTTCCGAAGAAAGAACTTCCTTCACTGCAGCAATGCAACGAGGGCAAACCATGTTTTTTATCAACAGTTTCATCAGCGTATGATTTTGTCTAAATTCCTGTGCAAAGTTATACGATTCACATAAATTATTCATACAAAATTAGGAATAATACTTACAGATTTCCAAATTCCCAAGAAACAAATTTCCAAATTCTAATTTCTAACTAACCTCTAATTTCGGTTCAGTGGAAATATACTGGGGGTGAAAGAATAATATAGGCTGCTCCTGGGTGGGGCAGCCTATATTGGTGTATTAGGGTTGATGCTTGAGTGCTATTCGGTGACGATGAGGCTGATGAGGCCGGTAACGTCGTTCACATCGTGTGTGCCGTTACCATCGATGTCGCCTGCCGCGTCGTTGAATGGGTTCGGATTTTGTCCGAGAATCTTGGAGATGAGGGTGGTGACGTCGTTCACGTCCACAAAGCCGTCCATGTTCACATCGCCCTTCTTTGAGGATTCAGAAGCCTTGCCACGGAGGAAGAACTTCGACGTTTTGCTCACTGCTGTGCCTTTGTAGCCGTTGTTGTAGTCGTAGTAAATCACATCGTCCACAAACTTGATAGCCGATTCGCCATTGATGGTGGTGAGTTCTCCGCCTTTGAGAGAGCCGGTTTGCATAGCCGCCACGTTGAATCCGTTGCCGATGATGCCGGCAATTTGCTTCATTGGCAAATAGTAGGTCTTGTTGCCGCCCACTGTGGTTTCAAGAGGCTTTACGGTGATACCGTTGCCCTCCACATTCACACTTGTGAGTGCGGTGTTGGCAGAGAGGTCGATGCTCGTGAGACTGTTGTATGCCAAATTCACGTTGGTGAGTTTGGTGTTTTGCGAAAGGTCAACCGAGGTGAGTTTCGAGCATGAAGCATAGTTGGCAAATTTAGCGCGCGAGAGATTCAGAGTGGCAATGTTCTTGAAGTAGCCGAGACCTCTGAGGTCGGTTACGCCAGTGAACGACGATCCGGTGTCGGTGCCGTAAGTGCCAATGTTGCTGAAGTCAATGATATTGTTGTCGGCATTGTCGTAGCCCGAACCTTCAGTCTCGTTTTCAACAGAGTTTTGGAAGAGTATCGCGTAGCAGTTTGCGGGGCATACCACATATCCGTCGGAACCGATGTTGGCTGTTGTCACCCTGCCATTTGTCTTTTGGGTGGTGTAGTCCCAGAACCAAACCTGTCCGCGTTCCACGAGGTAGCGCACAAGCAGTGGGTCGGTGATGGCGCGTCCGTGCTGTTCGGAGCAGTTGTTGAGAATTACCAGGTTTTCTGCTTCGTGAGTGCCGCCAGCAGGAATGTGGTAGTACCACATGCCGCCCAATCGCTGGAAGTTGCCCTTTACAGAAGGTTCTTCCTTCATCGAACCAGTGATAGGCACTACAATCTTGGCAATGCCAGGGCTGGTGATGGTGAGTGTGGCAGAGTGTGAAGCCACTGCATTGGGAGCATATTTGATAGTCACATTGCCCGAGCCAGCCGACTGTGAAATAGTGGTGGTGCTGAGCGAGAACAGTGAGGCGTTTGCGCCAGAGAGTGCGAGTTTGATGTCGCCCTTGAGGTTGTTGCCAGTCACGGTGATGGTGCGCGACTTGGTGGTTTGCCAGTCGATAGCGCCCATGTCAACTTTCGATTCCGAAACCGTTACGCGTGTGGTGGTGTCGGGGGTGATGTCGTAGGTTGGCACTTTACCGTATTTATAGTAAGCAATACCCTGATTGTGGATAAGCACCCACATTTCCACACCATCGGAGCCATTGACGCGGGTTGCCACGCTGGTCGACATTGAGGTGTTGCGTGTGGTGCCCATACCGGCTGCTGGATAACTGCCGAGTGCCTCGCATTGTGCCCAACCGTTGGTGATGTCGGCCAGCACGGCTCTACCGAGGGTGAGTGTTTCGGCACCAGTGGCATTCTGATAGGTGGTGGCAACACCGTAAGTGGTGCCACGATATTCAAATGCGCCAAAAGCGTTGCCATGCACCACCTTGCCGAGTGCGGCGGGGTTCATTGAGCAATACACTTTGCCATATTTGAAGCAGGTGGGGTAATACTGCTGGCCAACAGCCCAGAAATTGAAAGGAGATTCTGGTATCACGCGGGGTGAAAGACCGAGTTTCACGGGTTCGCCATTGTCGCCGTCTTCTTTCAGAGGAGTCAAAGCGCCAGGTTCGCCACTACATGTGCCATTTACGATGTTGTAGCGGATTACTTCGGTCTGTTCCGATGCGCCGCCTGCTGCGAAGAAGATGTAGCCATTGGTGAGATTGCCGTTCAGGCCGATGCAGTCGCCAATGCGCGCCTTGCCGTCGTATTTGGTGGTGTTGAGCAATACTCGAGGCTTTGCGTCGTCGTTGTCCCAAACATACACTTTAAGTGCTTTGCTGTTGTCGTTGGCGTTTGAGGCAAGGTTACATGCCACAATCTTGCCGTCGAAGTATTTCACGTCGATTACCTTGAGAGCGCCACCGCTCACGCCTGTCATGTCGAGGTCTTTGATAAATTCGCCAGTTTGAGCATTCACCACAGCGATTTTTCCATCTTCGGCATTCACCACATAGAGTTTGCCTGCGCCGAAGTCCATATTGCGCGCCTTGCTGTATGTACTAAGCCATTGCGAGTTTTTCTTGCCACTCTTTTCGCTGAAGTTCCAGCCTTCGGTGAATGTGAGAGGTGGGTTCTTGCCTTCGCCACTCAGAGTGACGGTGGCACTGAACGAACCCGACTTGAGGGTTACGGTTCCAGAGTGGTAACCAGTCTTGGCGGGCTTGAATGTGACCGTGAAACTGCTGTTGCCAGCCTTCAATGTGGAAGTGTTCACGGTAAAACCTTCGCCACTCACGCTCACGCTCACGTCTGAGCTGATGCCAGTGGTGGTCACGTTCACGGTTTTGGTGCTTTGCGAGCCGATGTACACGGTGCCGTGTGCCACGCTCACTGGTGATGTGGTGATGCCGGTGTTCTGACCTTCCACAAGGTTGAAACGCTTGAGAGAAGAGTTACCATTGCTCACGCTCACGCTTGCAGTCTGTGTTTTGTAGCCACTTTTGCTCACACGCACGGTGTAGGATCCGGCTGCCACATCAAAGAATGCGTACACGCCATTGTGCCAGTTGTCGGTGGTCATGGTTTGCACCACTGTGCCGCTTGAGTTGATCAGTTCCACCTTCGCACCGTTCACAGCCAGATAACTGTCGCGGTTGCGGTGGGTGTATCGGCTGTAGCCACAACCTTTGCTGGTGTTGCGAATGTCGCCCACCACGCAGCCCTTGATGCCACTGGCATTGCCTTTTGGATATTCCATGTAGGCACGGGCAAGTTGCCAAGCGAGGTAGCGGTTGTAGGCGTCGCCCTTCATACGCAGGGTTTCGGGACGGTAGTCGTGGAACCACGATTCCACAAGGTAGCCCACCTGAGTGTTGGTGCGCAGCACACCAAGGTTCCAGCCGTTGAACGCATAGTCGTTGATGGCGCGGGGTGTGCTGTATGTCACATCGGTCAACCTATTTTTGTCGTGCTGAACAGCAGCGGTATAGGCAAACTTCTTTGAACCCGAAACTTTTTCTGTTGAATTTGAAGAGCGGGTACCGCAATACTCCGAAATCACATAGTTGGCGCTGTTGTTGGCACCGTTGGAGTGGAGCGAAATGAAGTAGCCGCCGTAACTGTTTGATTGAGCGGCGATGGTACTCAAGTTCAAGTCGTCGCTACTGTAGTTGGTGGTACGCGACATCTTGGTGGATACGCCCACATTTTCCAAGAATGCGCTAAGAAACTTACCACGGGCGAGCGTTCCGTCGCTCTCGTAGAAGCGCTGACTGCCAGTGAAACCTAATTCAGTGGGGAGGTCGGTAGGGCGGTCGTCGCTATCGTGTCCGCCGTGACCAGGGTTGATATAGCACTTGCTTGAGTTGCTGTAGCCACTTGCTGTGATAGCCAATGCGGCTATGGCAATGAATGATGCAAAAAATCTCTTTCTCATGGCTTACTTCTCTTTAATGGTCATCAAATAAATCTTACCCTCGGTGCTGTGGTAAGCCACTTTTGTGCCATCGGCATTCACAGAGGGGAACATCTTAATCTCGCTTGATGTGGTGGAGAGTTGCTGGCGATTGTTGCCGTCGATGCCCACAATCACGATTTCGGAAGCGATGAAGCGGTTGCCGTCGTCTTTGTCTTCCATACCCACCACAAACTCGTTGTCGCGCCACACAGGGGCGTGCAGTCGGCCAAGGTTTACCAAGCCCGAGCCGTCGAGGTTACTCACATACGCGTCGTTGCCAGCCACAAACATCAAGTGCCGCTTGTCGGGCGAAAGACTGCTCCAGCAGTAGTTCACATCGCGTTCGGGAGTTGAGAGAGGGTCAACCACAGTGCGCACGCCATTGTTGTAAACCACCACTTTGAGGTCTTCCTCGGTCACGAAGATGTTGTTGGCGGCTTGGCGTTTCACACCGCGTCGGTTCACTTTTGTGCCTTCGATGCCCATTTCCACCTCGTCGGCATTAATATTGATGCGGTTGAAGTGGTCGAGATTTTCGGCAATAGCACTTACTGCGCCAGTCTGGAGATTCACATTTTTGAGTGAAAGGGCCATGGTTTCCTCGTTGATGTCACGGCACACCACCGATGTGCCATCGGCTGTGATAGCTGGCATGTAACCAGCTCCACGCCCTTCCACCAGGAATTTGTAAGAGTTGTCTTTTAGGTTGATTAGTCCTAAGCCATAATAGTCTTCTTCGCTGACGAGCAGTTGATTGTCGCCAGGCACGAACATAGGGTGATAAGCCTCTACGCTTATCGGCACTTGCTTCACTTCTGTCACCTCAAACTTCTGCGCTGATGCCAATGGCGAAAGCACAGATAAAGAAAGGGCACACAAAGCAATAACCCTAAAGTGTTGGATAATTGTTTTTTTCATTGTTAAGTTAATAATATTAGTTTACGTTTCCTAATTGGCAGAATCCCTACAATCAATAAATAGCAAACTGTAAAATAGAACAGTGATCGTTAATTAGTTGGGTTTGGATTGTTGGATTGACGCAAAGTTATGAAAAAATATTCATTATTAAAATAAATTCGGAATTTTTTTATATCAAAAGGTGGATAAAAATAAGAAATATCTTGCTTTTTGAACCTTTTTTTGGCGACTTTTGAAAGGGGAGGGGAGAGGTATGGAGCAAAAAAAATCCCAGATATCACTATCAGGGATTGCTTAACTAATTAACCTTCTAATACCATTAACATAAACCTTAAACAAAATGAAATAAAAACCGTCATCACGACGCCAAGTATTTCATAACCTTAAAAACTAATACCATGAAAAACCGATGCAAAGGTATGCAAAATATGTTATATAACATACTTTTTCGGCAGAAAATTCAAGAATTTAACACCATTTAACTAAATCCACCAAAAAAAACCCTCTTTCTCAAAAAAAAATCGCCAATAAGTTGCGAGATCGCCAAATTTTTTATTACTTTGCATTGCTAAACGGAAATAGAGGCGTAGCCCAGCTGGTTTAGAGCGCTGCAGTCACATTGCAGAGGTCAAGGGTTCGAATCCCTTCGTCTCTACTACAAAAAAAAGGAAATCATCCCCGATTTCCTTTTTTTTATTTTAATCCCCACCCTCTTTTAAGAGAACCGACCCTCAGTGGAAAAATCCTGGGGATAGAGTATGCATTGTTACCGAATCGTGAATGGAATCAAAAACCTAAAGATAAAATGGTTTATTGGTAAAAAGCCGCATCAAATTTCCCAAAACGATTTTGCATGGTAGGGACGCGATACTTCGCGTCAGCGCCAAATGATTGATATTCAACAGGGTATCACAGTTATGGGCGGACGTGAAGTATCACGTCCCTACCGGGTTTGGTTTTTCGCCGAAGG